>JAEEGL014933689.1_pt1 | contig 49215 bp, 41 predicted proteins | sample 9134231 | NCBI WGS metagenome assembly JAEEGL01 (sample SAMN16246548, study PRJNA631951) | gut metagenome | biome: gut microbiome; feature: rumen; material: fiber-attached | host: Bos | place: Iran: Karaj | collected 2018-10 | reverse complement strand
ATGCCAAGCTTTATGATGAGGATGTTGCCTTCAATTCTATCCGGCAGATAGGCAAGCGCTTTGACCTTACGCACAACCTTGAGAACGTGGTTTACAACGAGCTTGTGTTTATGGGCTACGAGCTTAGCGTGTACAATGTGGACGGAAAGGAGATTGATTTTCTTGCTGCAAAAGACGGCAAAGAGTATCTTGTGCAGGTCGCCTATTCCGTAGTTGAGGAAAGCACATACGAGCGTGAATTTGCCCCGCTGAATCATCTTGACAACTCTCGGCAGAAAATCCTGATTACGAACGACGAGAATGATTTTTCCACCAGCACCGTCCGCCACATCCGTCTTTCCGATTTTTTGCTTACGCGGGATTTGGAAGGGTAGACGGCTGCTCTGCTTGTATAATCCATATTTATTGGCAAATTACAAGCCCTTTTGAATAAAAAAATCCCTTAATCCTGCCCATCTGCTTGTCGATAATCAAAGTATGGGGTCTGTGTCCTGAGATTTTGGACCTGAAATTTGGAAAATGCGGTTTGTTTCGGTGAACCGCTTAGCCCCAGAAACAAAAGTAGAGGTGTACAGATGATTAGAGGATGGTACATTAGTGCGAGCGGAATGAACGCACAGCAGAACAGGCTTGATACAATCGCAAACAACCTTGCGAACGTAGATACTACAGGATTCAAAAAAGACATCCCGGTGAGCAAATCTTTCAGCGACCTCCTTATCCGGCGTACAGTGGCTGACGGCGTTTACAGCACCCCCGAGGGATCCTACGACGTGGGACCAATCATCGGAGGACTGGGACTTGGAGTGGAGACCAACGAGCTTTTTACCGACTTTGACCAGGGATCCTTCAAGTCAACGGACACCAGCACCGACCTTGCTCTTGGCGGAAAGGGATTTTTTGTGGTACAGACCCCCGACGGAGAGCGCTTTACAAGAAACGGAAACTTTACCCTTGGAAAAGAGGGCATCCTGCTCACAAAGGAAGGATATCCTGTAATGGGTGAGAACGGCCCCATCTCCGTGGAAGACGAGAGATTTTTCGTAAATCAGGACGGAATGGTAATCAACCGCGAGAACAACGACGTGGCAGACCGACTCAAGATTGTCCGCTTTGAGAACGAGAGATACCTCAAGAAACAGGGCTCATCAATGTGGAACACAAACGAGATTGCGGGCGACTATCACATTGCGGAGGGCAACGAGAGACCCAAGGTTCTCCAGGGCTACACCGAGACAAGCAACGTAAACGTAGTCAATGAGATGGTGCAGATGATTGAGGTCAACCGCGCTTACGAGGCCAACCAGAAGTCCATCCAGACCCAGGATGACATGATGGACACACTCTGGAACAAGGTTGTCATGGTAAACCGCTAATCTGCCGATGATATTAAGGCAGACTTTTAATTGAGTAAATAGAAGCTAGAAAAGGGAGCAGAATATATGGTAACAAGTTTGTGGAATGCAGCTACCGGAATGAACGGACAGCAGGCGAACATCGACACTATCTCGAACAACCTGTCAAACGTAAACACAACCGGATTCAAGCAGCACAGAGTCGAATTTGAGGATCTTCTCTATCAGAACAGGAAGCTCGCAGGCACACCCGCTACAGAAGATACCGTAACCCCGGTCGGAGTACAGGTGGGACACGGTGTGAAAGTAGGGGCAACCCAGCGCATTATGACCCAGGGCTCTCTCCAGGCAACCGGAGTGGACACCGACATCGCCATTGTTGGAGACGGATTTTTCCGCGTTCAGCAGTATGACGGAAGCTGGGCATACACAAGGGACGGTACCTTCAAGGTAGATTCCACAGGTCAGCTTGTAACCGCCAACGGACTCCGCGTTATCCCTGAGATCATCCTTCCCGAAGGATTCCAGCTTGAGACACTCTCCATTTCCGACAGAGGACGTGTGAGCGTGAAGATTGACGGAAGCCTTGAGGCAGTGGACGTGGGACAGCTTGAGCTTTACCGCTTCCCCAATGCTGTTGGTCTTGAGAACACAGGTGACAACCTCTACAAAGTGACAAACGCATCTGGAGACCCCATCGCTTCCCGCCCTGGACTTGACGGAATGGGAATCACCAAGCACAAGTTCATAGAAATGAGCAATGTTTCCGTGGTAAACGAAATGGTCGCAATGATTGTGGCCCAGCGCGCATACGAGTTCAACTCAAAGGCCATCCAGACCAGCGACGCAATGCTCCAGACCGCAACCACACTGAAACGCTGATTACTTAGATAGAAGATTATAGGAAGAAAATATGGCAGTAAATGGAATCGCAGGATCATTCATAACGGGAACTCTCTCCAACGGCGCGCAGTCAATTCAGGCAGCACAGGAAAAGGCCGATGAGAGCCGCTTTCTCTCGCTGATTGAGGACATGACCGCAAAAAAAGCAAAAGAGGAAAGTGCCGCGAAACCAAACGGTGATTTTGCCGGTTCCGTTTCGTCATCACAGGTGAACAAAAGCCATCGTCTTACCGGAGACTATACCGAGGGATTCTACAACTACTACACAAGCGAGTCCGACAAGAAGGCCCTCCCGGAAGGATTGGCGGCATCCGTGAAAAACGCGCAGGGCAAGCAGCCTACGATTGACCGTACATCCGAGCTTTACGCACAGTCAAAGGAGCTTGAGAACTACATGATGAAGATGATGCTTTCCTCCATGAGGGACACCATCCACCATACGAGCCTTTTTGGCAAGGAAAATGATTTTGCACGCGGCATGTACGAGGACATGATGTACGACAATTATGCCGAGGCACTCACCAAAAACACACATTTCGGACTTGCGGACCAGATTTATCTGGAACTCTCAGGTCTGCGTTGATATAGGTTTCTTGATTAGAGCTTATTTTTTCTCCTAATAAATGCTGTACAATTCGGTCCTCCTACGGAATGTGCGGCATTTTTTTTTGATTTTGACCCGCAATCAGCACTTTGAAAAAATCCAAAATAAATAATTGCCATAATCGCCAATAAGTGTTATAATTAAAGAATATGGATGAGTATAAAAACGTGCTCCGAAACGACATAAAAGGCATTCACATCCACTTTGTGGGCATAAAGGGAACCGGAATGGTGGCCCTTGTGGAGATTCTTCATGCCCGTGGTGCCGTAATTACAGGGAGCGACGTAGCTGAGCACTTTTACACTGATGAGATTCTCGAAAAATATTCCATAAAAGCCATGGATTTCAGTGAGGAAAACATCACCCCGGATGTTCGCCTTGTCATTTATTCAAGCGCGTACAGTCCCGAAAAGACCCCGGATTTACGTGCCGCCAAGGAAAAAAATCTTCCCATGCTCCTTTACAGCGAGGCTTTGGGTGAAATCTCCGCGTCGGCATTCAGCTGTGGAATCTGCGGCGTGCATGGAAAGACCACGACAACAGGACTTGCCGGAACCCTGCTCAAGGAGACCAATCTTCCGTCCCAGGTGCTTGCGGGAAGCATAATCTCATCTTTCGGCTCTTCATGCACAATGACCTCAGACTCAGCCAGAAAAGAGGGCGCTGAATATTTTGTGGCCGAGACCTGCGAGTACCAGCGTCATTTTATGGCGTTCCACCCGAAAAAAATCGTTCTTACGTCGGTGGAAAGCGACCATCAGGATTTTTATCCCACCTTCAAGGATATCCAGAATGCATTCGTGGACTATATCTGTCTCCTGCCCGAAAAAGGCCAGCTCATTTACTGTGCCGATGACGCGGGTGCCGTGGAGACTGCCGAGATAGCCCGTAAAAAGCGGCCTGACATTGATTTTATCCCTTATGGAACGAATGCCGACGGTGACTACAAGCTGACTTTCGGTACAATCTCTGGTGGATACCACAATTTTAATGTCTCATGTCTTGGGGGCGCGAAAATCAAGGTGCCGGGAGACCACAACGTAAGAAACGCCTGTGCCGCCGTAGCTTTGTGCGTCGAGCTGATAAAATCCGATGGCAAAAATCCTGCTGATTATATGGAAGAAATCCGACGCGGACTTTTGAATTTCAGCGGTGGAAAAAGACGCAGCGAGATTGTGGGACGTGCGGTAAATAAATACGGTCAGAACGTGATTTTCATAGACGACTACGGACATCATCCCACGGCCATTAAGACGACCCTTGCCGGATTCCGCGACTTTTACAAGGGATATAAAATCATAGTGGATTTTATGAGCCACACTTACACAAGGACAGCCGCATTGCTTGAGGAATTTGCATCTAGTTTTGAAAGCGCGGACACCGTAATCATCAATAAAATCTACGGAAGCGCCCGTGAGGATGCGTCTGCCGCGAAGGTGACGGGTGAAATCCTTGCCGAAAGAGCGAAAAAATATCATTCCGACGTGATTTATGCGGGTGAATTTGACGAGGCCGCCCGTATTGCCGAGGATTTATTGCAGAAAAACGCCCTTGACCCCTATTCAGAAGGCTATCTTTTTGTTACAATGGGAGCAGGAGACAATTGGAAGGTAGGCTCAAAGCTGCTTGACTCCATGGGCGGAAAAAAATCCTCCGGGGGTGACGGCGAATGAACAGCATGACGGGCTACGGTTTCAAGGAGCAAATCACTGATACCATGCAGGTCAGCGTGGAAATCAGGTCCGTGAACAACCGTTTTTTGGATTTGAGCATATATCTGCCTCCGTACCTGAACAAGCTTGAGAATCGGCTCAGGAAGCTGGTCTCGGAAAAGATTGTGAGGGGCAAGGTTGATTTGACCGTGCGTGTCAAGGATTTGAACTCCACGGCCGTTGTGACTGCGGATCCGAATGCCGCAATCATGTACAAGAATGCCATTGAGAGCATTGCAGTGGCCCTTGGTAAAAATGCCGGGGACATTCCTCTGGACCTGATAATCCAGCAGGAGGGGGTGCTTAACATAAGGCACGAGTACGACGCGGAAAAATACTGGGAGAACATTCTTCCGGTTTTCAATGATGTTTTCGATGAGTTTATCGAGGACAGAAAAAGGGAAGGCGAGAACCTTAAGGTTGACATGCTTTCCAAGCTGGATGTGCTTGACGGATGCGCCGCATTCTTCAAGGAGTGGCAGCCGAAGATGGAGTTGAAATTCAAGGAGACCATAACCCGGAAATTCAACGAGCTTTTGGGCGAACACGTTGACGAGAAGAGAATTCTGGAAGAGACGGCCAGTATGCTCGTCAAATACACTATCAACGAGGAGATTATCCGTCTGCAAAGCCATCTTGAGGCTTTACGCAAGGAATTCACCGATGACCCCGTGCCAGGTAAAAGGATAGACTTTATCTGTCAGGAAGCCAATCGTGAAATAAATACCATCGGCAGCAAAAATCAGTTTACTGAGGTTGGGGCCATGGTTGTAAATGCAAAAGATGCTCTGGAGAACATCCGAGAGCAATCGAAGAACGTAGAATAAAGGAGTAACAACATGTTCTGTTCTAAGAAAGTAAAAGTGATCGCAAGTGTCGCTTTCGTACTGTCACAGACTTTGTCTGTGTTCGCCGCCGACCCATTTGCAGAGTACAATGTCACCGACAATGACATTGCAAACTACTTCTTCTATGAAGAGGGAAGCAACATTGAGTTGACCAGTGTTCCGGGAGCATTGACTGAGGTTAAGGAAGTTACTGAGGAAGAAAACATTCCCTATTCAGAGTACCGCAAATTCAGCAACGCCGATATTTCAATGTCATATTATCCTGTAGCATTTTCTACAGCTGAGACAAAGGAAGGCCGCCTTGGACTGGGAAGCCAGCTTTTCTCATTCACCAACAGCGAAGCCGATGACATTGACTACAACGCCTCATGGTGGACTTTCACAAGCAACGACAAGACCTACCTCGGAACTCTCGCAAAGATTGCCGATGAGGAGCCGCTTGTTTATGCTTATGTCATTTTCGACGTAACAAATCCTGATGCCGTTAAGCTCTACTATAAGAAGACTCTTTCTGCATCCGGACAGCCCATTGTTGGTCTCGTTGACGGTGAGCCTGTGTTCATCGTAACTCAGCCCGGTACAGTTTCTCCTTATGTTTCTGAGGCCTATCACTTCACAGAGTCTGGAATTGAGAAGCAGAGCGATGACGTGTTCGCATTTGACTGGAGCCCCGACACAATCCTCGCTTCAGCACGCCGCACAAATCCAAATGATTTCAACGCCTATGACTACATGGAGATTGTTGGCAGCCTTGCAGACGAGGAGAACCACAATTATCTCTTCGTGTTCAACCGCCACCCCAACAAGAACCTTACAAAGGTTGAGAACCGCCTGCTCGTTTACTACGGACAGAGACTCCTCGGTTACTATCCTGCAATCAATCAGGTTCCTGTAATTGATGACGGAGAGGCTGTTGAGGAAAAGACCGACGCAAAGAAGGATGCAAAGGCTGATTCCAAGGCTAAGGCAACTGAGGTTAAGGAAGAGTCTGAGGAAAAGGCTTCTTCATCACTCCTCAAGTTCCCCAAGGCATCTGAGGAAGACGGAAACGTCATCGACTTCAGCCAGGGAATTCCGATGGTGGTTTACGCTCTCGGTTCAGCCCACGTTTTCAAGCTGTTCTAATTTGATTCTTTACACTTGATTTATACCTCCGGATTTTCCTCTGTGGATTCCGGGGGTATTTCCATTTTTATCTCTGCGAATCCCCAGGAGGTTTCCATGAGCGAATACAAAATACCGGATGGCCACGAGCTTAGAATTGCAATAAGCGGAAAATCAGGATGCGGCAACACGACCGTAAGCACGCTTCTTTCCAAAATCCTTGGAATCAAACTGATTAATTTTACATTCAGGCAGCTTGCCCAGGAAAAGGGACTCACTCTCGCACAGGTCATAGAAAACGCCAAAACCGACGACTCCTACGACATCGCTGTGGACACAAGACAGGTGGAGCTTGCCAGAGCCGAAAGTTGCATACTTGGCAGCCGTCTCGCAATCTGGATGCTGAAGGAGGCCGACCTTAAAGTTTACCTGGGTGCGTCGGATGATGTCCGTGCCAAAAGGATTCTGAACCGTGAGGGCGGAAATCTGGATGAGATAAAGGCCTTTACCGAAATGCGCGACCGTGAGGATTCCAGACGCTACAAAAAACTCTACGACATTGACAACAACGACATTTCCTTCGTGGATCTTAACATAGACACAGCCCAGTACACTCCCGACCAGATTGCCGAAATCATTCTGGAAAAAGCCGCAGACAAGGGACTGCTTGAAAAACTGTGATTGTGTCAAAAAAAAATAGGGGATATAATATGAAAAAAAATGTGTTTTTGATTCTTTTTACATTGTTTGTTGGCTTCGGTTTCTCTTTTGCTAAGAGTGCTGATTACGTAAACGAACAGTACGAGGCTCTTGACAAGGACCATAAATATGAGGAGATCATTTCTTCCATTAAGAGTGTAGACGAGTCTTCGTATTCCACGTCGGATTATTTTTATCTGGGACTGGCGTATTTCCGCATGGAAAATGATGCTGAAGCGGAGAAGTACTTTAGGATTGTAATTCAAAAAGATCCGGAGTGTTTGCGCGCCTATGACTATCTTGCGGGATGCTGTTTTTTTTCAGAAAAAAATGATGAGGCCGTTTTGTATTATAAAAAATGCATTGAGCTTGATCCGTCATATTCTCGTTCTTACAAAATGATTGCCTATGCTTATGAGCGTCTTAATGATTTCCCCGCCGCCTATAAGAATTTTTCCAAGTACTATGATATGGAGAAGGACCCGCAGATTCTTACACAGATAGCTTATGTCCTTTTCGAGATGGAGGATTATAAAAAGGCACGGTCTTATACCGAAAAATATTTGAAGCAGGATAAAGACTCGTTTTTGATGAACAGTTTTATGATCATGATTCTTTATGCCTCTGGTGATTATAAGACCGCCGCAAAATATGAGAAAATCCTGCGTAATCTTTGGAAAAACTCGGATGATCCTGAAATAAAAGATCAGAGATTCTTTATGATCTATTCTTTCCCGTACAAGGAATACTATGTGGCCGTCTATGAGAATTTCAGGCAGGATGAGGATTTCTATTATCCGCTGACATGCAACGTGGTTCTTGGTGATAAGGTCATAAAGTCAATCAATTTGGAGTATGATGCATATACGGGTGAATTGTCGGGATGGCTATATTTCCTGGGCATTGATGAGGTGGAGACTAAGACCCATTACACAACGGACGTGTGGTTCAAAAAGTATCCGAAGTTCGATGAATTTATTAAATATGTAAAAATGGCTTTGGATGGGGAACTGGAATTTGTCTCGTCCAGCACACACAATTAAATAAATCACGGGTTCCCAGCAAATCTGAAAACCCGTTGAACAATAAATACTAAACAATGAATGAACCCGCGAGTTTTTGGCAGAGCCAAAAACTCGTTGATAAAAAATATTGAGTTTCACTCAATATTTTTTATCGGCATACCCAATCCATCCTTCGTTTTCAATCAATGCTTTTTCGAATCCTTCCAGTTTGAACGGATAGCTTTTTGAAAGGGAACCTGCAATCAGTTTGACCTTCCATGTGCCGTCTTCTTTCTGTTCAATCTTACACTGAGTTTCTTTGTCAGCAAAAGTTCTGAACATATCGTCAATGTCCTTTTTGCTCATGTCCAGGGCCAGAAGTCCGCAGTTGTACATGTTCTGCCTGAAAATGCGGGCAAAGTTCACGGCGATTACAGCGTAAATGCCATTCACTTCAAGAGCCCAAGGAGCATGCTCCCGACTTGATCCGCAGCCGAAGTTTTCCCTGGTGATGATAACTCTCTTTCCGCTAACATCAGTCTTCGGATTGAAGCCGTCAAGTTTCAGGTCCTCAAGAAGATAGGGCTGAAGTGCCTGCTTGGTGTTTTCCGTCAGATACTTTGCCGGAATAATCTCATCCGTGTTGATGTCTGAGCGGTCCAGGAAAAGAACGTCTCCTCCAAACTGTTTCATGATTTTCCTCTTATTTTTTTAGTAGGGAAGCAATACAGCCTCCCTTTTATCCCCTGAAGCAGGAGATTATCTTCAATTTTTCAGCCTTTGTAGAGCTCCGAATTGCAGATGGTTCCCTTAATTGCCGTAGCCGCAGCACTTGCCGGACTCATCAGATGAACCATGCCGCCTTTGCCCATGCGTCCGTTAAAATTCCTGTTTGTGGTTGAGGCACAGACCTCTCCTTCCGCAAGAACTCCGTTGCTCATTCCAAGACAAGCACCGCATGTCGGATTCGTCACGCAGAAACCTGCATCCATGAAGATTCCGAGCAGACCTTCGTCCATCGCGTCCTTGTAGACTTTCGGTGTGGCGGGTGAGACAATGCCGCGTACTCCTGCAGCAATGTGATGTCCCTTGAGCACCTGTGCCGCAATCCTCAGGTCGCTGAGTCTTCCGTTTGTGCAAGATCCAATGTAAACCTGATCAACCTTTGTTCCTGACATCTCAGAAATCTTTTTAATCTGGTCGGGCTTGTAGTTGATTGTACAGACCGGCTCCAAATCTGAAAGGTCGAATGTATAGACTTTCTCGTATTCCGCATCGGGATCGCTGGTCCACTTGCTGTAATCTTTCAGGGCGTCCTCTTTGCTTGCGTAATCATCCTTAATAAATGGCCAGAGATATTCAACCGTCTGCATGTCCGGGAAACAGATACCGCTGGTTCCACCCGCCTCAATGGCCATGTTGCAGAGAGTCATGCGCTCTTCCATGGTAAACTTGTCAATCACGGGGCCGGTAAATTCCATGACGCAGTTTGTCGCTCCGTTCACGCCAATCTGTCCGATGATGTGGAGGATTACGTCCTTTGCATAAACTCCGTCCTTGAGTTTTCCGTTGAGCACAAATTTAATCGTCTTTGGATCCCTGAAAGAGCACACGCCCTTGAGAATTCCTACTTCCAAGTCCGTTGTACCGACTCCAGCCGCAAATGCTCCGAAAGCACCGTGCGTACAAGTGTGGCTGTCTCCCATGATTACAGTAAATCCGGGGCGAACATATCCTTTTTCCGGGAAAATGGCATGGCAGACACCGTTGCTTCCGATGTCGAAAAAGTCCTTGATGTTGTTTCGTGCCGCCCATTCGCGGAGAATTTTTTCCTGCATGGCGCATTTTGAGTCTTTTGCCGGAGTTACATGGTCAATAACCGCCTTGATTTTCGTGCAGTCAAAAACTCTGTCCATGTTTCTGTCAATTAGATCGTTAATTGCAATTGGTGTGGTGATTTCGTGGCAAAATACCCTGTCAAGCTTGAGGATGTTCGTACCCTCAAATGGTTTGTCTACAAGATGTGAATCAAAAATCTTCTGTGCTATGGTCTTTCCCATATTTATACCTCTCAAAAAATGCCTTTACCGTTAATTATATTTTTTATTTGCAGATTTTTCAAGTGCCTGAGATTAGGAAACTACATTTTGCGGATGACCCTCAAAAAATCCCTTGATGTTTTCCACCACAATGTTCAGAAGCCGCTGCCTTGTTTCAGTCGCTGCCCACGCGATGTGCGGTGTAATCAAGCAGTTCGGAGCTCCGAGCAGGGGATTGTCCTTTTTCATTGGTTCCTCGCTGACTACATCGCAGGCATAACCGGCAATCTGACCGTTTTCAAGGGCTGCTCTCACGGCTTTTTCATCCACCAAGGGACCTCGCGCTGTATTAATCAGATATGCTGATTTTTTCATCAGTTTAAGATTGCTTTCATTTATTATTTGCTTGGTTGAGTCTGTGAGAGGTGCGTGGAGGGTCACAAAATCTGCTGTCTTAAGCAAGGTCTCAAAGTCCACCGGGTTCTGTATTTCTTTTTTCGGAGTCCTCGTGCAGACAATCACTTTCATTCCATAGGCCTCGGCAATCCGTGCGACCCTTGAGCCGATGTTTCCATAGCCGAAAATGCCGAGAGTCTTTCCCTCAAGTTCTATGAGCGGGGTTTTCCAGTAGCAGAAATCCTTTGCGGCACACCATTCACCGGCCATTACGGAGTCAGAGTGGAGGCGGGTATTACATGCAAATTCAGAGATAAAAGCAAAGACAAGCTGGGCGACACCCGCAGTGCTGTAAGACGGGACGTTTGTTACCGTGACGGAATGTTTTCGGCAGGCATCCAAATCAATTACATTGAATCCGGTGGCCTGAACCCCGATATATTTGAGATTTGGACATTTGGAAAGTATGTCCTCGGTGATTGCGACCTTGTTCAGCAAAATCGCGTCGCTGTCTCCAATCCGCTCAACCACCTGTGAGTCCGCCGTCCTTGGATAGCACACAACGGTTCCAATTTTCTCAAGAGGAGCCCATGACAGATCTCCCGGATTAAGGGCATTACCGTCCAGAATCGTAATTTTCATATTTAAATATCCTTAAAATAAATGCAAAACCTGATTCTAGCCCAGGACAGTTACACCAGTGGAAGATATTGCGGCGTTAATGGCATCCTCAATTCCAGCTGTTGCCTCATCAAAATCAACGCTGACCTGACATTTTGCAGCTGTAGAAGTCACCGCCGTTACTCCTGCGACAGCTTTTACCGCTTCATCAACTTTTGAAGCTGTTGCATCATCATCCATACCTGCTACGTATATTTTTTTCTGCATTTAAATGACTCCTGTTATCATTTCTCGCCATTTTGGTTTGAAGTTACCTCAAAAAATTTCATTTTTTTAAGGTTTTGTTCCTTTTATTATACAGGGGTATCAAAATTATTGCAAGAAGTTTTTGAAAGATTACGAAAAATTATAAGAATTTTGGACGATTTTTATGCCTGTTTTATGTAAATATTATTAAATATTAAATTGAAATACCTTGATTTTTAGTTGATATAGTCTTAAAACGTTCTTTTGTAGGCTATCTAAAAACAATATGAGATACTTCTTACCCCACGAACCATCTTTCCACTTTCCGTTTTCAACTTTCCACTGAGTCCAAAGCCTTGGAATTCCCCAGCTGCCCGCAAGCCCCGCCGATTTTTGCGCCACGTCTCATTCTTAAGTTTACTTTCAGCCCTGCATCCTCAAGCTGACGTACAAAAGTCCTGCATTCATTTTGGCTCGGTGTGTTAAATGGCAAAGTCTCGACCGGGTTCCAGGGAATCAAATTGATGTAGACATCCATTCCCGATGCGAAATCTATCATGCGCCTGGCACTTTCCTTGCTCGTGTTCTGATTCGAAAGGAGGGCGGCTTCCAGTGTGACGCGCTTTCCGGTTTTTTCTATATAATATTGTATTGCTTTTTTAAGCTCCGGCAGAGGATTTCCCTTCGTTACCGGCATAAGACTTTCCCTAAGCTCAGGATCCGCCGTGGTCAGAGAGACTGCGAGTCTTACCTGTGGCCCCTCGTCCGCAAGCTCATGTATGCCCTTGATGAGTCCGCAAGTGCTCAGAGTGATTCGCCTTGTGCTGAGGTTCCGGCCTTCTTTGTCCGAAAGAAGCTCCACAGCTTTTCTGATGGCGGCCAGATTCTGCATCGGTTCTCCCATTCCCATGAAAACAATGTTGTCAAGGGGACCGGATTTTTTCTCAAGATGAAGAAATTGCTCTACGATTTCTCCGGCGGTGAGGTTCCTTCCCAAACCGAGCGTCCCTGTCTGGCAAAATGCACATCCCATTGCACATCCGGCCTGGCAGCTCACACACGCGGTTTTACGTCCGTCCTTGTCTGTGAGCAAAACCGTCTCAATCATCCTGCCGTCATGCAAGGTGACCTGCAATTTTACCGTACCGTCCGGATCCGAGAGAACTTTAGACACTGTCGAGGAATAAATCACAGCCTTTTCGGACAGATTTTGCCGCATGTTTTTGTCGAGATTGCTCATCTCATCAAAGGATTCCGCACCCTTTGCAATCCATTTGAAAATCTGCTTGCCCCTGAACGCCGGAGTAAGATTCAACGCTTCGTTTATCTCCTGCGCATTCATCCCGGAAAGACTTATTTTTTCATTCATTTATGTAGCCTGCCTTTGAAAACAGAGCCGCAATCAGTAGGAACGTCCGTCCTGAAGTTTCTCCAGCAAATCGTTCACAGCCTGGCTCCTGATGCCCTGTTTCTGGAATGACTGAAGCACTTCAATGGCCTTCTGCTTCTGATTGTTCTTCACATAGCAGTCCGCAAGGTCAATGTAAAGACGATAATTCTTGCCGTCATCGCGAATCAGCTTGGAAAGACGATCAATGGCTTCCGCGTATTTGCCTTCTCCCTTGCAGATAAGGGCAAGCCCCAGCGCGGCATAGATGTCGAAATCAATGTCCATCGCGCGGTTGTAATAGTCGGTCGCTGTCTTGTAGTCGCCTGTATTGCGGTATGCGTCTCCTGCACGTGTGAGGATGACTTTGTTTTTGGGGTCAATCTCAAGGATTTTGTTCCAATATTCCACGGAGCGGAATTGCTGGTTTAATCCGCGGTAACAGTCGGCAAGTCCGAAGAGGGCGTAGAAGTTCTTGGGATCCATCTCCAGAGCGCGCTCAAAATAGCTGAGTCCCTTGTCGAAGGTCTTGAGCTTTCTGTGGCAGTTACCGATGGAAGTCAGCACGCGGATGTCCACGTTCTGTGGATTCACCTCAAGCATTTTCGTCCAGTAATAAAGCGCATCCTTGTATTCCTTGAAGTCATAGTGCAGGTGTCCCAAACCGATGAGCGCATAGGCATTGTTTTCTTCCATATCAAGAACCTGCAGATAAAGCTGCTTGGATTTCTTGAAGTCGCGGATTTTCCTGTATGCGTCGGCAACGCGGGTCAGCACTGTGATGTTCCTGTCATCATGCACCAGATACTGCTCCCAGATTTCAATGGCCTTGTGATACTGGTTCAACGCCTTGTAGCAGTCTGCCAGTCCGAAAAGCGCATAATTGTTTCCCGGGTGGCAGGCGAGGCATTTCGTATAATAATCTATGGCATCCTTGAAGTGATTCTGCTTCCTTTCGCTGTCACCAAGTCCGACGAGCGCGTAATTGTTGTTGTCCTCAATGCTCAGAATCTGCTTGAATGCGTTGATTGCGTCATCCACGCGGTTGTCTTTCAGGTAAGAATATCCCTTTTTGGAAAGCTCCGAAATCTCATTCGCCACGCCTTCCTCAGGTTTTGGCTCAAGAATTGCCGTGGATTGGTCTTCAAAGGCACCCTGGCCCTCAATCTTTTCTTCTGAAATGCTCATTTTTAATCCTCACTTTTTAACATCAGGGAAACAATTCCTGAAAGTTTTTCTATCATAGGTTCTGATTTTCTCTTGTTGTGCGCCAGAAGATACATCCTCAGAGCCTTCATATATTCATTTTTTTTTGCATATTCATCGCCGCATCGTGTTAGTCCGTCCGAATATCCCGTGGTGATGTATATGCGTTCTGCCATATCAAATTTCCCCTGATTGAAAAGCTCGTTTGCCTTTCGTATCAAAACAACCTTTTGCTGAGAGGAAATGCCGGAAACAGGCTGGTCGCATGTCTTTATGAAACCGTTATTGCCCTGCTTAGATTCAATCTGTTTTTTTAAATCTTCTTGCATAAAAATCCTTTTTTAAATTTCTTATGGACCGTCCCTCCAAATCAACTCAGTCCCTTTATTAATTCTAACTTGATTTTCTTATTTGTCAAGTTATTTTTAAAGATTTTACACTAAATTCCTAGATTTTTTCTGAAAAAATTAGCTATTCTGCCTTATTTTCTGACTGTACGGTAAAAAAATCAACTATGGAGCGTCCGTAGATTCTCTGGTCCGTCCTTTTCAGATTCCCGATTGTCTCCGGCAAAGGATCCTCGCTCGGATGGTGAATCATCACTTTTCCGCATTCCTTGAGCAGATTTCTTTCCGAAACAGTTTCAAGCAGCTCCTTTCGGTATCTGTAGGGGAATGGCGGGTCAAAGAAAATATAGTCGTAGCTGTTCTTGCAGCGTTTCAAAAATAGTTCCACCGCCATAAAGTGACAGTCAATTCTTACTCCGATTTCTTCCGTCATCGCGACGTTTTTCAGCACCGTGGAGGCTTTTGCCCTGTCCATTTCGCAGAGAGAGACCTGTGCGGCTCCGTGCGACGCTGCTTCTATGGCTATGGTTCCTGATCCGCTGAACAAATCAAGAAAGGATTTTCCGTCCAGCTCACCGCCGATTATGTCAAAAATGGACTCCCTCATTCTGTCCATCGCGGGTCTGATTGCCATTTTTCCGCCTGGGACCGTGGTTGTTCTTCCTTTAAGCTTTCCGCCTGTTATTCTCATTTTAATCCCCTCATTTTTTTTGCCTGCCTGTTTGAAAAAACGTTATCGTACTGGCTCATTGAGCGACCAATAGATTTCGTCGTGGGCAAGGCTCTTGTTTTCCTTTGCGTAGTCGAATGCGGTTTTTCCTGCCACATCCCTTATGGAAGTTTTGGCGCCAAAATCAAGCAGCAGCTTTATGATTTGTGTGGAGCTTGCATGTTGAGCCGCATATATGAGCGGAGTCGTGCCCTGCCATGTGTGATTTACTGGAATCGCCATGTCCTCAAGGAAGAGCCTGATTTTTGCCTCCCTTATCCTCATGGAGCCGCTTGTGCTGGAGAGGGTGAGCATGAATGCCCTGAAAACCTCGTCCTCCGTGCTTGACCGGTTCTCCAAAAGCAATGCCAGAATTTCCGGGTTCAAGCTGTGTTCCGCGGCCATCAGCAGAGGAGTGCTGTTATATTTGTTGCGGACTCTTGTGTGCGCCCCATGATCAATCAGTGTCTTTACAATCTGCAAATTGTTCTGGTAGCGGACCGCATACATCAGGGCTGTCCATCCGTCACAATCCCTCTTGCTTACATCGGCACCATTTAATAGAAGATTTTTCACATCCCAGTCATTTCCGGCTTTCGCAGCTTTCATAAGCAATGTGACTCCGCGCTCATCCGCCTGATCGGGATCGGAGATTGATGTTTTTACAAATCCGTCATCCGCGCTCTCTTCTTCGTCTTTCGGAACTTCATTTACCGCATAATCGTAGAGATAGGGCCTGCTGTCCTGTTTTGTTTCCTCCGGCGCTTTTGTGACGGGTGTTTGGGCAACAGTTTTCTCTGGCTCTTTTGTTGGGGCGGGAATTTCTTGCTCAACGGTCTTTGGAGTCTGTTCTTCTATGACATCAGGTTCGACCGACATTTCCGGTTCGTTCGCTTCCTCTGGCTCAACGGCTTCCGGCTGCTGGGGTGGAATTTCTTTTTCAGGCTCCGGCTCCGGTTCCTCAAAGTCAATTATATCCGGCTCTTCAAAATCTTCCGGTTCCTTGAGGTCCTCAACTTCTATTTGCGGCTCATCTTTGGGCTCCGGCTCGACAGGCTTTTCCTCTATGACCTCCTGCTCCTTTTCTTGTTCCGTCTCTTCCTGTGGCTCGGGTGCCGCTTTTTCCTCTTTGACTTCAGGCTCCTCAAAATCAATTATGTCGGGCTCTTCAATGTCCTCGGGTTCCTTGAGTTCGGGCTCCTTTGTCTCCGGCTCATTTATTTCAGGTTCCTTGATTTCCTCAGCTTCCTTCTGGATTACCGGCACTTCCTTTATTATGATAATCTCTTTTTCAACAACAGTCGGCACCGGCGAATCCTTGACTTCCGGCTCTTCAAGAACTTCAGGCTCCTTGATGTCCTCTACTGGAACAGGGGATTCCTGCTTGGGTTCGGTTTGAGGCTCACTCTTCGGTTCAATCTGAGGTTTAGGCTCACTTTTCGGCTCAGGTTCCTTTTCCGGCTCTGATTCGATTTGTGGTTCTGACTCAATTTCGGGTTCAATTTCCGGTTCCGGCTCGGGCTCTGGTTCAACCTGTGGTTCGGGTTCCGGCTCGGTTTGAGGTTCGGGTTCAACCTGCGGTTCCGGTTCAATTTCTGGCTCCGACTCAATCTGTGGCTCGGGTTCATTCTGAGGCTCAGGCTCAGGTTCGATTTCCGGTTCCGGCTCATTTTCTGGTTCTGATTCTATTTCTGGCTCAGGTTCTTCTTCCTCAGCTTCAATGTCGGCATCTGGTTCGGGCTCAATCTGTGGCTCGGGCTCGGGCTCATCTTCCGGCTCTTCCTGAGGCTTTTCATTTGTGTTGTTGGAATCATTCTCGGCCTCAAGCTCTTCAAACCAAGCATAGGGATCCTCCTCTTCCTGGGGGGCAGGATTTTCCTGAGGAGTCTGTGGCTCTGTCTCCGCTGGCGCAGGCTCTTCATTCTGAGGCTCATTCTTTGTTTTATCTTCACGGCGTTTGCCGTCACCAAGCTTAATTTTTGCTGAACCGCCGTGCTCCTCGTTGATGCTTCCTTCCACCTGTTTGTCCTTGTTCGCCTTGTCCTTTTTTTGCTCGGTCGCATCCTCCGCATATTTTTTCAGGACATCGACTACCCCGGAGTTCGGATTTTTCGCGGCATAATCATAGGCCGTCATTCCGTGGTCGTCAATCTTCTGCACGCGACCCTTGGTGCCAATGTTGAAAAGGGTTCCGCTCTTTATGAGATAGTCAAGGATTTCCGGATTGCTTGAATACTGGGCGGCGTACATGAAAACCGTCCTTTTGTCGCTTGTCGTGTCGTTTACCGAGCATTCTCCCTTTATAATCGTTTTAATTACGTCCAAATCACGGTCATTTCGCAGGGCGAGCATCAGGAAAGTCTCATCGTAAAGTCCGAAGCGCAGGGATTTAAGATCGGGCCGTCTTTTGAATGCCTGGGTGATTTCAGCGACACTTCCACTTTCCGCGAGTTTGTAATAATCAGTATTGTCCTCCACAGTCTTTGCAAAAATGGACTGCGTGAAGACGCATAAAAGCAGGGTGAGTAAATGAATTGTTTTTCTAAGACGCGGAAACTCTTTCATACTAAAATTATAAGGCTTATATGGAATATCGTCAAGGGAAAGCGAAAAGATGAAAGTGGAAAACGGAGGGTGGAAAGATGGATGGTGAAAAATCCCCGGAAGCCCAATCCTTACTAAAATTATGGGGATTTTTTTCCAATATCTCTTGCCGAAGATACTCAATAATTGCTATACTATAACTGGATGTAATATCATCCAGAATCAATAACTATTACCGCTCTATCAGGAGAATCGTGGCTGGATCCGGCGGAAAAATCAAATAACAGGCGTTCTTTTTTTAGAATCAGCCGGTTGGGAGTACATTATGGCAGAAAATCTGCTTGAAATTCAAAACATTAGTGCTGCAGTTGGGGAAAAAGCTATTCTGCAGAATATTTCCTTCAATATTAAGCCAGGTGAAATTCACGTTCTCATGGGGCCTAATGGTGCCGGAAAGTCAACCCTCGGAAATGTCCTGATGGGAAATCCTGAGTATGAGCTTACTTCGGGAAAAATCTTGTTTGACGGCAAGGAAATCAACGAGGAGGACACCGACAAAAGGGCAAAGGCCGGTATGTTCCTTTCATTTCAGGACCCGCTTGAGGTTCCAGGAATCAGTTTGGAGTCTTTTATCCGCACAAGCATGCAGCAGGTGACGGGCGAAAGAATCAAGCTCATGGCATTTAAAAAGGAACTTGAGGCGGCTATGGACGTTCTCAACATGAACCATGCCTATGCCGAGCGTGATCTTAACGTGGGATTTTCCGGCGGTGAAAAGAAAAAATCCGAAATCCTCCAGCTTCTCATGCTCAAGCCCAAGTTCGCGATTCTTGATGAGACAGATTCCGGTCTCGACGTTGACGCGGTAAGGACCGTGAGCAAGGGAGTTGAGGAGTTCCAGAAAAAAGTGGGCGGCGCGCTTTTGATTATCACTCACTCAACAAGGATTTTGGAAAGCCTCAAGGTGGACAGAACTCACATCATGGTTCGTGGTCGCATTGTAAAAGAGGGTGACGCTTCCTTGATTGAAGAGATTAACGAAAAAGGATTCGACCCATTTATCCCGGATGAAATAAAGGAACTTGAGCGCAAGGAAAGACTTGCGGCTGCGGCAAAGGCGGCGATGGAATCCGTAAAGACGGCGGAGATTGGAGGCATGGTCTGATGGCAGAAGAAAAAACACAAGTTGCCGACATAAATCAGTCCCTTTACGATTTCCGCTATGATGAGAACGACAACGATTTTTACAAAGTTCGCAAGGGACTTGATGAGGAAGTCGTCCTTAGAATCAGCGAGGAAAAAAATGACCCTGAGTGGGTTAGGGAACTCCGCTTGAAGTCGCTCAAGATTTTCAATCAGATGAAGGAGCCTGACTGGGGCCCGGACATTCATGATCTGGACGTGCAGAACATCGTGCATTACGTCAAGCCAAAGACAGAGATGGCCGCGAAATGGGAGGATGTGCCTCAGGACATAAAGGACACTTTTGAAAAACTTGGAATCCCCGAGGCAGAAAGAAAGAGTCTTGCGGGTGTGGGTGCGCAGTATGACAGCGAGGTAGTCTATCATAATGTGAAAGACGAGGTCGCTAAGCAGGGCGTAATCTACACCGACATGGAGAGTGCCGTGCATGGTGAGTGGGGCGACATGGTAAAAGAATATTTTATGAAAGTCATCCCACCGAACGACCACAAATTTGCGGCATTGCATGGTGCTGTATGGAGCGGAGGAAGTTTCGTATATGTTCCCAAGGGCGTAAAGGTTTCAGTTCCATTGCAGTCCTATTTCCGTCTTAATGCGGCGGGTGCGGGACAATTCGAGCATACTCTGATTATTGTGGATGAGGGGGCGGACGTACATTTCATTGAGGGATGTTCGGCTCCAAAATATAACGTGGCGAATCTTCACGCGGGATGTGTTGAGCTTGTCGTAAAGAAAAATGCCCATCTCCGTTACAGCACGATTGAAAACTGGTCCAAGAATATGTACAACTTGAACTCAAAGCGTGCAATTGTCGAGGAAAACGGCAAGATGGAATGGGTGAGCGGATCTTTCGGCAGCCATGTCTCATATCTCTATCCCACCACAATCCTCAAGGGAGACCATTCGCTCTGCGAGTTTACAGGAATCACTTTCAGCGGAAAGGGACAGGATTTGGACACGGGCGCGAAGATGATTCACATCGGAAAATACACGTCCAGCGTAATCAACTCAAAGTCCATCTCAAAATCCGGCGGGCAGAACACCTACCGAAGCTCCATCGTGGTGAATGAGGGCGCGAAACATGCGAAGGTTTCCGTAAACTGCGACTCCCTCATGCTTGATTCCGAAAGCAACTCCGACACCATTCCAGCCATGAACATAATGACCGATGACTGTGATGTTGGACACGAGGCGAAAATCGGACGCATTTCCAACAAGGCAATCTTCTATCTTATGAGCCGTGGAATCAGTGAGGACGAGGCCCGCGCTTTGATTGTCTCGGGATTTGCGAATCCAGTGCGAAAGGAACTCCCGCTTGAATATGCGGTTGAAATGAACAACCTCATCAAACTTGAGATGAAAGGAACTCTGTAAATGGCTAGTACAAAACTTTCTGCGGATGTGAACCATTTTCCTTCTATTACATGGCATCACCTGCATATAAATCACGGACACTTCGAGGGCACGGTTGACTCGGGGGCGGAGGCAAAGATTTCCTCTCTTCCAAACTGCATCGTGATTCAGAAAAAGCGTCTTTCGGAAGTCTATGGAAACAATCTGCATGTTGAGACCCAGCTCGGAAAAAAATTCGACTCCGACATTGACGGCATGATTGAGTCCAACTCGATTCCTGTAAATGAGTTTACGGTGGAAGCGAACAAAAAATGCCTTCTTCCCGTGAAGATTTCATACATCCCCGAAAACGGAACTTTTACCGCAGCCGACACCGTAATTGTTGCGGAAAACGGAAGCGAGTCCACCTTTATCTTTGAGTACACCAGCGACATGAATGCCTGTGGTGTGTTTGGAAACAGAATCCGCGTGCACTGTGCTGAAAATGCCGTGGTGCACATCGTTACGGTGAACATCCTGGGAAAAGGAATCGTGCATTACAACGGAATCGGCTCAATGGTCTCGGACAGCGGCCGTGTGGATTTGATTCAGATTGAGCTTGGAGGAAAGGAGACTTTCAGCGGCTCGTATCACAATCTTTACGGATACAAATCATCCTGCAATGTTCAGGGCGGATATGCGGTTCAGGGCGACAGTCAGCTGGACATAAACTATGTGGCGCACCAGAGCGGACGGGAATCCGACAGTTTCTCTTTCTTCAACGGAGTTCTCATGGACAATGCGAAGAAAGCATGGCGCGGTTCCATTGATTTTGAGCGGGATGCGAAAGATGCCAAGGGCGACGAGCAGGAAAACGTGCTGCTTTTAAGTCCCAAGGTCGTAAATAAATCCATGCCCGTAATCCTTTGCGATGAAGAGGATGTGGAAGGCCGCCACGGAGGAACCATCGGACGGCTTGGTGAAGATGAGCTCCTTTACTTGGAGACACGCGGAATTGATGAGATGACCGCACGCTCCATGATGATTAAGAGCAAAATCAACGCCGTTGCGCGCTTCATTCCCGATGAGGATGTCGTAAAGAAAGTACAGGATTATCTGGAGGAAAATCTCTAATGAATTTGTCTGACACCCGCAAGGACTTTCCGATTTTTTCCCGGGAAGAATACCGTGGACTCATTTACTTTGACAATGCAGCCACTTCACAGCGACCTCAGTCTGTTCTTGATGCAGTAGCAAATTTTTACAGCGCCGCAAATGCCAATCCCTTGAGGGGACTCTATGGTCTTTCGGTAAAGGCTACGGATATGTATGAGCAGGCAAGGGAGCGGGTTGCCAGACATCTTAACGCGGAAAGCAGCGAGGTGATTTTTACACGCAACGCAACAGAAAGTCTGAACCTTGTGGCATACACATGGGCCATGGAAAATGTGAGGGAGGGCGATGAGATTGTCGTCTCCGCAATGGAGCATCATTCAAATCTTCTTCCCTGGCAGATGGTCGCAAAGGCAAAAGGCGCGTCCCTTGTTTTTCTTGAGTGCGGATCTGACGGAGTGATTCCCGAAAGCGAGTATGCGAAAATCAACTCAAAGACCGTCCTGCTTGCCGTTACCCACGTGAGCAATGTGTTCGGAATTATGAATCCGGTAAAGGATTTGATCCGTCTCGCACACAAAAATGGTCGCGGGGGAAAGGGAGCCATCGCTGTGATTGACGGTGCTCAGGGTGCCCCACATACGGCCGTTGATGTAAAGGATCTGGACGCTGATTTCTATGCGTTGAGCGGACACAAACTCTGCGGACCTATGGGAATTGGTGTTTTATATGGAAAGAAAAATCTGCTTGAGGAAATGCCACCGTTTTTAAGAGGCGGTGAGATGATTGAATATGTGACACGCGAGAGTGCGACCTACGCCGAGCTTCCTCACAAATTCGAGGCAGGGACCGTAAATGCTGCGGATGCCGTGGGACTTGCTGCGGCTTTCGACTACATTGATTCAATCGGATTGGACAAGATTGAGGAAAATGACACGCGGCTCACATCCCTTTTGATGCAGGCGATGAAGAACATACCGCATGTGAACATAATCGGAAACGAGGATCCTTCGAAGCACAGCGGAATCGTTACCTTCACTTTGGACGGCGCGCATCCACACGACATTGCCTCCATGCTTGACAGCGAGAACATTGCGATCCGTGCGGGACATCACTGTGCTCAGCCTCTCATGGAAAAACTTGGAGTGGGAAGTACGGCGAGGGCAAGTCTTTATTTCTACAACACCGAGGATGAGATCGCCGTTTTTGCGGAGAAACTTGCGTCGGTGCGTAAATGGATGGGAATGGGGGAGTAAATTATGCTTGCAGTTTTTCCTGGGTCTTTTGATCCGCCAACTTTCGGTCATCTGAACATAATCGAGCGTTGCAGCAGATTGTTTGATGACATTGATGTGGTCGTCGCCGTGAATCCTGACAAAAAATATCTTTTTTCCGCCGAGGAACGTCTTTCCATGCTTACAGAGCTTACGGAGGATTTCAGCAATGTCTCGGTGCATGTCTGTAACACACTGATCAGCGACTATTGCAGGAAGGTCGGCGCGAAGGTTCTCCTCAGGGGAATCCGAAACACGAATGATTTTTCCTATGAGTTTGATCTTTCACTGATTAACCGCTCATTGAATCAGCAGGTGGAGACGCTTTTTGTTCCCACGGAGCAGCGTTATTTCCTGATTCGCTCAAGCAGCATAAAGGAACTCGCACGCTACGGAGGAGACATCAGCGGAATGGTTCCACCGATCGTGGACAAGGCGATAAAGGAAAAATACAAAAAATAAAATTCCCAGTGCAGAATGTCATCATTCAGAGGGAGAAGCCTCTTCTGAAGTCTTTGTTGACTCTCCAGCCTCTGTTGGCTCAGTTGCTTCTGTTTGATCTGCGCTGACTTCCGCATCTTCTTTTTTCTCTTCCTGTTTTTCAGCCTTAATTTTTTTCTTGCTTCCAATGTATGAGTATTTGTTTTCCTTTTTCTTTGAGTAGCGCACACCGAGCGACACCTGATAAGTCCATGCCCAGTCAATGGGGAACATATCGCGGTTTGAGCCCAGGTTCGCATAGTCAAATGAGGCAAGTCCGTTCGCGAGAATTGTCCATCTTTTTGCGATGGGAAGCTCCACGCCCGCCATTCCAATCAGTCCCGCCTGAATGTAGTGCCAGTCATCGGTGAGCTGATAGAATACATGGAGTCCCGGCGCGAAATTGATTTTGACGTAATTCCACATGTCGGCACGGAAAAGCGGCATGAATGCAAGATCCGCGGCGTAGAGGATGGGCTGCTTTGCAATCTGAGGAACATCATTGAATGTGTATGCGAGCGGATAGTAGGCGGCAAGTCTGAGAATGCTGTCACAGGGCTTTATGTTCACTGTCTCCATTGTAACGTAGAGTCCTGCCAGTGTGTGCTCAAAAACAAAGTTGCTTCTTCCTGTCTGCTTTTGGATTCTTGTGACCCATGCGGCGGAAAGTCCGTAGTCAAATACCACGAACGGTTTTTCGGTTATGTTGGGAAATCCAGTCTTTGGGTTAAGGTCTTCTTCTGATGATTCCTGAACGTCAACGGACTGCTCTGTTTCCGGATCCTCGGCAAATGAAAGGGAACCTGCGAGAATAAAGACTGTACAAAGTGCAAATAGTTTTATCAACTTCATATTGTGCCTCAGTCAGAAATCTTCATCAACTCAAGGAGCTTGCTGTTGCCGTATTCATCAACCCAGTTCAAGTACATCAGGTTTCCGCGTATGTCCCATTCGGTCTCCATTACGGTTCCGCTTGAACGTGTGAAGACAAGGATGTTTTTCAGTACGGCATAAGTTCCGTCGCACAGCTCCACATTATTGTTGATTGTGGTCGTTGCATTGAAAGTTCCGTCCGCCATGAACGATATTTTGCTTCCATAGGGATCCGCCCACATTCCGTAAAGCGGCGAGGGGGCGTAGCAGGATGACATTATGCCGATCAGTCCTGCAATCAGGGCAAGCGGTAAAAGACGCAAAATTGTTTTCCTAATATTTATATTCATTTTCATTTCATTTCCTCCAATAATCATTCTTCGCCGACTGTCCAGCTTATGTTTTCAGTTGGGAATCCTTCCCGCGTAATAATGTAGTAACCTCCACCGGCAGCTCCACCCTTGATTTGGACCCCATCGTAACCGACTGAGCCCGGGTACATTCCCTTACAGGTTACGATACCATCCATGTTTCCGGCCATGTCCATTCCGGCGGATGTGTTCGTGTTTCCGTTTATCAAAAGGAAGAGACCGTTTGCAGTTCCGATTATCTCATCATCGGTCGTGAGCTGAGCTGCATCAATTTTTCCATTCGTGTGGATGTAGAAATCTGCATAATCGGTGTACTTCATTATTACTCGTCCGCTTACACCGCTTACGTGGGCATCGTAATCCAGTGTTCCGCTGATGGATCCGTATGCAGTTTCCGTTCCAAGCTTTGCAGTGCTTCCGCTCTTGTGCATGAGAGTGAGTTTTTTCTGCGAGCCCTTCACCATGTAGTTGTATTCGCGCATGTACTGGTCCGCGGTCAAAGCTCCGTAGCCCCACTTGACGTCGGAATAATTCGCGCCGCCCTTGAGTGTGTTGAGCGAAAGAACCCTGTAGTAGTAAATCTTTTTGGTACGGGCCGAAACATTGACGTCGTAGAATGTGGTTCCCGTCACCATGAATGTCTTTTCGTCATTGTTCACGGAAAGCAGCTTCCATCCCTTGTCTTTTTTGTCTGAGCGGTAGACGTAATAGCCCGCCACGTCGTCTGATTCCGCGGGTGGTGTCCATGTGATTTTTACAGGATATACTCCATTGTTGTTTGCGCTCCAGTTGGATCCCATTTCGGATGAAAGGTTTGCGTAGCGGGAAACACTTATGCTCGCCGGCGCGTATGGAGCGGGTGCGACAATCTCTGAGAATGTGCTTTCAACTCCGCTTTGGTTCACTGTGACCATCCTGTAGTACTTGCTTGTGTTCGTGAGCTGAATTTTATATTTTCCGTCAATTTCAACCAGCTCCGGGACACTGACGGATTCGACCGGCGTGAAAGATTCCTCATTTGTTGTGTTCGAGCCGTAGACTTTGTAAGTGTACGATGCCTTTTCCGCGTTTCCACCAATGGACGGTTCCCAAGAGATTCTGTGGCCTGATGAAGTTTTCGACACGACGATTCCTGTAGGCGGACTCAAGATGAATCCCTCGGCAGGAGTTTTGGCGTTGCTTCCAGAATCTGACATCTGGCCTTTTACGACCGTATCATCTTCGAGTCTCTTCCATGACTGCACGAGATAATAATAGTAGATTCCCGGCGCGAGATATTCTGAGTCAGTGTAAGTGTAGTCCGTGTTTCCAGAAAGGTCGGATTCAAGCATTGTAAGCGCAGAGTCCTTTGAGCTTGTCCGGTAGACTGCATAATGTGTGTCGCTGTCTCCGGTCCATGCTATTGAGATTGAGTTGTTGGTGTGACCGCGTCCTTCCGTGACATGTACGTCCGTTACCTGAACCGGGGCTCCGTCTGCCTGCGCGTATCCCATTGCGATGGATGATGCGACGGATGTTTGGTCCAGCTTGTTTTTTGCGTAGACCGTGTAGTAATATTCAGTTCCTCTGTCCGCCTCATCAATTTTGTTTATGAAGCTCGTCATGTTGGACTTTACGCTTCCGATTTTTGTGGAGCTGCTTCCGTCCGAGTTCTTGCTCCTGTAGATGTCGTATCCTGTTGTGGAAGTGGATTTTGATTTTGCCCATTTGATTTCAATCTTGTCCTTGTATTTTCCGGCGGTCGCTTCTGTTCCGCTCGGTGGGGCGAAAAGAGTTCCTCCTACAGGCTCCGTGTATTCCGAGGAGGCATATCCCTTGGTGATGTTTTCAGCGGAGATTCTGTAGAAATATTTGTAGTCGTATTCCACGCTCTTGTAGTTCGGGTCGGAGATGATTTTGTCATCGTAATGTGTGTCGCCGTAGATGTATGCCGTGGAACCGTATCCTGTAGTGATTGTCTGAAAGTCGCCCTCGCTCGGTTCCTCAAAGTTGCCGGATGCGTCCCTTGTTGTTGAGACGGCCCTCTCAAGACGATATGACTGTGCGTTTTCTACCGGAGCCCAAGAGATCCTAATTGTATTGGCGCTGTCACCCTGAGAGACGAAAACCTGTTCCGGCGCTTCCAATTCCGTGACGGGCAGACGCTCAATCAGCAGGTCGGCAAGGCTCGTGGAACTGCTCTTAATGTCCATGGGAATTTTTTCCTGAAACATGTCCGCGCAGGATGTTGCAAGCAGGGAAAGAAGTATTAAAAAGGCGAGTGTGATTTTTCTAAGCTGCTTCATTTTTACTCTCCCTCCTTTTCTTTAAATGAGTCTTTTTCTTTATATGTGTCGGTTTCTATGGGGTTGTTATCAGAGTCTTTAGGAGTTCGGATGAGCCACCAGTTGCCTTGGTAGGTGGGTAATTCCAGTTCTGTTGTGTATTGTGTGTATTTCTTATCGTGATCCTGTCCTAAACCAAATGGGAATATTTCTTTGAATTTCTCTTCATTTGAAGATGTAACGGCTGTTATTGCATTTGTTAGTCCAGAATTCAGATTTGCAACGGCAGAAACAATCCAAGTTGTTTTTACACCGTCAGACAAAACTGTCAAGCCTTCATGTCCCTTTTCACCTGCGGTAAATTTTAATGTTCCTCCATAAGAGTTCAAGCCTGATTCGTGGGAAACTGAGATTGTTGCAGTTGGGAAGTAATACGCTTTGCTGTAATTTAACGCAGATCTGGATTCCGTGTCTGGGAACTGGATTGTAAAGCCGGACGACATTATTTGCTTCCTTTTACCTGGAATGTCATGGAAGTTATGCGTGTATGGACCGTCTGGTGTTCCATAAATAATAGTTTTTGACGAGCTAACGTGTTTGATTCTGAAATTATCGACAGAACGGTTTCCACCGGCATCTATTCCACTCTGGTTAATCGCATCTGCCAAAATCAGCGTAATGCATTTTGAGAATTCCTCCGCGGAAATCTTCCTGCAGCCGAACACGCTGTCGTCCAAGCCGAGGTAGGTGTAGATTGTCTCATCTCCGACTTTTCTCTGTGCGCGGATCATGTAGTAGTGTTTGTAGTCCCTCTGCACTTTGAGGAGTCCGTTGTTGCAGCCGCTTGTGTCATCTACGTTCTTTGGCTTTAGGGTAAGCTGATTGTAGGAGCTCTTTATTTCTGTTTCGTACCAGTCTGGATTTGTTATTGTAATATTTCCGGCGGCATCCATTGAGCCAATCATGAACCAGCCAGAAGCATTGTTCAAGTTTTTCTGCCAGATTGTGTACGCGGGCTTACCGTCTATGTCTTCCGGTCCGTTTGCCTTTTTGGCATAATCCCATGACGGCCAGCTTACTATCTCCGTGAAGGAGTCGTTCTTTGAGGCCGTGAGTCCAACCACATCATTGTAGTCATTGAATCTTCCCAATGCAAATGCATATCCTTTGTTGCGCTGCTCCGTGGAATTGTCCTCAAGGTCCGTGTGAAGTTTTTCTACGAATGAAGATGCCAAAGGACCGTCTGAGCCATATTTTACGGCAAACTCATGCGTATCTATCAGCGCACCTCCTTTGCAGTTGAATATTGCCTTGGTCTTTGAATCATCCAATTCGATGTCGCTGTTTTCGAGTTTGTATTCGCTTGCACTGGAAAGCTTTCTGTAGACAACTGGTGTGGCGGTGGTTCTGCCAAAGGGAGCGTCCCATTCAAGCTTAATCTTATTGCTGAATTCCGCCTTTGTTGCACGGAGGTTCAGTCCGTAGCCGATTGTGGATCCTTTTTTCGCGATGGGATCCGAATCCGTGTTGGTGTACGTGAAGTTGTGTGTGTTTTCAATTGAGTCGGACGTGAGCTTTCCGCCTGAGTATTTGTCTTTGCTGCTCAGTACCGGAATAACGGTGTATTCAATCGGGATTCCCCATGAAATCATTTTCTGAGTTTGGGATGCTCCGTCATTTTCAGAAAAAGCGTCCGTAAGCTTAAATTTGCCCTCGCTCTTTGTCACCGACATGGCCGGATTAGCGACAACTGGAATTGAAGTTGAAGCGTCAACATAGAAAAGCTCCGGGAAGTCGCTGTCTTTTTTGCTGTAGTCATTTACCTTGTATCTCCATCTCTGGACATAATATCCTGTGGCTCCGTCTATGCTGTTCCATGTAATGTCTATGGAATCTTCCTTCTCCGCCACCGCTGCCGTAAGTCCGACTTTAGCGGGTCCGAGGGTTCTTGCATTTCCGCTGCCCTGGGTATTTTCCTTGTCCGAATATGCCGTTACCGTGACCGTTCTGTCGTCACCGGATTTTGTCGCGTCCTTGTAATAATTTGCGCCAATGTCATTCGGCTTGAATGTGTATGTGTAGACGGTTTCACCCGCAACTGTGCTCACGCTTACATTTGAGTCGTCTCCGTCGCTCATGTTGATTTCCGTGTCTGTGCTCTGACCGTCAATCTTTATGGCATATCTTTCTGCACCGGAAACTTTTTTCCAAGAGACCGAAATGCTGTCGTAGGCAGGATTGTTTTCGTCAAAATCCACATGCGGCTTTCCAAGAGATTCTACCGGCTCGTATGTCTGGCTGATTGGAGCTGCCGTTCCACCGGTCTGTGCCGCCGAAAGTGTGTAAACGCGTGTAACTCCGTATTCCTGTTTTTCCGCAGGGATTGAGTCATTTGGAATCGTAATCTTTCCACCTGATTGAGTGGGAATGGAAACTGCGTAAGTCTGTCCGTCGTCAATTCCGTTGCATTTCTGCGTGTAGGTGAGTGTGTATGAGCAGGAGCTGTCATAATTCCAAGAGATTTCGAACTTATCCTTGTAGCCGCCCCTTATGTTGAGTCCTTCTATTTCGCCCTTGTTGTCGGTTACAATCAGTTTTTGCTCCATGGCAACAGTCTCAAGTCCGCTTTCGGAGGGCGTTGACGAGTCGGATATGTAGAGAGTGAAAATGTAGTTGCCCCTGTCTTCCGGAAGATTGAATTCATGCACATAGTCATTCACATCGGATATGCTGCTGAATGTTCGGACATAATCTGTAGATTCCGCTTCACCGTCCACACTAAATTTCGTGAGCTTTTTGTAAAGATGATAATGATACTTCAAGGCGAGCGCATTGTTCTCTTCGTCAATGTTTGAAATGAAGTTGTTCCAAATGAAGGTGAAGCCTGTCGTTGCGTATGAATAATTTTCCGCGCCATCATCAACAGGAGCATAATCCCTTACTGAAAGACTCGGTTTTGCCATTGCCCATCCTTCGTCGGTGGCACATGCGTTTACGGAAGTTTCTATATAAGTGTAGTTTTTAGCGTCATGGTCATCAAAGAAGTTCATAATTTCGTTCAGCTTGCTTGTGTCAACGAAGGACTGAACTTTGTACTCAAATTTCACACCCCGGTCGCTTGGAATGATGTCTGTGTCTGTCCATGAGATCTCTTTGCCTTCCTCATAGTCAGTGACTGTTCTAGTACCTTTTTCTGTCGTGGGCCATGTTTCGGTTCCAGCTTTTCTGCGGTAAATCTTGAAATAGAGCGGGAGCTGCTTGTATGTTCCGTCGTTGTGGAATACATAGGCCATTTCCGGTAGCTTGAAAGTCAATGTAATACTTGTTTTGCTGCCGCCTTTTTCCGCCGTGAGTTCTATCGGTGCCGAGGGACGAAGCCTGTAGAGAGTTTCCTCCGTGAGTGCCGTGCTTTCCTCTGAGTCACCATAGATGTCGTTCCGGACTATGACCTGATATGTGTAATTTGTATGCGGGCGCAGATTTGAGAGTGTGCATTTATTTTCTTCAATATCGCTCGCCTTGATGAAAACCGATTCCGATTTGTTGCTTGGGTCGGTGTATTTTATCTCGTAGGTTGTGTCGGATCTGTATGTGTCATCCGAGCAGTTCGTCATGTACCAGTAAACATTGACCGCAATTTCATCGGATGACTCATCGCTTTCTATCTGTGTGATTTCCGGTCTTGCAAGTGAGGATCCACGGACCGCCAGACTCTTTTTACCCACGTTGTAGGTTGAGTCCACCGCCGCGACCTTGTACCATGACGTTGATCCGGGAGACACTTTGATGGCGATGGACGTCTCTTTTGTCTGCTCAATCTGCTGGAAGTCGCTTTCTTTTGGCGTGGGATTGTCCGTACCGTATATGTAATATCTTGAGGCACCGTTTACACTCATCCAGCTAAGCTCAATGTACCCTGATTTTCCATTTGATGCCGTAAGTCCGTCTGGAGCACCCGCCCTTGAGCTGTCTGAAACCGAAATGGGACTTGGTGCGCTCAAAAAATTGTCCTTGCAAGATGTGAAAAACATGGCTGCCGTACTAAAAGCCGCACCCAACAAAAGAATGTGAAACCTTTTCATAGACTCTTCCTCTATGATATTAGACAACTCAAGTGGATAAAAGTTGCGTTTTACGTCTGAAAATGATTTTATACTTGTAATATGTATAGTTTTTTCTGATAAAAAAATCTTCTATTATATATTTTCAGGAGTTTTCTATGAAAAGATTGTTTCTCGCTTTGGCTTTTAGCGTTTTTGCAGGAGCCGTTTTCGCCCAGTCCGATGATTCTGTCGTGCGGGCGGAGGATGTTGAGCTGGATATTCCCGTCTCAGATTTTTCAGCCCTGAATGACACAGTTTACACTGCCGAGGAGATTGCGAAGTCCGAGCCGCTGAATTTGACGGATGTTTTTTCAAGCAACGGATTTTTCACTCGTGATTATGGCTCGTATGGGCTTGAGGGAAAGCCTGTTATAAGAGGTTTTTCAAATGCAACGGTAAGGGTTATGCTTAATGGAGTTTGTACAAACAGCCCGCAGCTTGGTACATTTGATTTTACGTCCATTTCTCCGTTTTCTTTTTCCACAGTCTCTTTGGTCAAGGGAGGATTCTCTGACTCAACAAGGGACATAGATGCCGTTGGAGGCACAATCTATTTGTCTACGGCGGCACCCATTGATGATGAGAAGAGTCTTGTCTTTGATACATTTGCACTGACTTATTTTAACAAAAACCATGTTGTGGACACTTTCGGAACTTCCGCACTGTTGTCCCTTCCTCTGCCATATTCCAAGCTGACCTTTGCCTCGAAGTTTACACAGGCTGAGAACGCTCATTGGTACAAATATGAGGGTGAGTGGCACGAGAGAGTGGGCTCCGAAGTTCAGGATGAGTCTTTTTCCTTGGACTGGCATTTCCGCAAGGGCTCTTTTGACTCGGATTCCTTTGTTCAGTTCTATTATGGAGATAAATCAACTCCTGGTTCAGTGTCATGGCCGGGATCAGGAAAGCAGATTGACCTTGATTTCAGAGCAATTGAAGATTTTTCTTGGGAGATTGGATCATTCCTTATATCCGGTACTACTTCCTATCTTCTCATGCGGCAGTCGTACGAATCGTCATCAGAGTCTTCGCTTCATTGGAATCATGAGTTTTCCCAGTATCTTTCCGGCAAATGGTCTTCTGAAAAACTTTCAGAGGAGCTGGGACTCACCTTTAAGTTTTCCAGTGTTGACTCCACTAATTCAGGTATTCATATTCAGCTTCCGCTCTCTGTCAGTTCTCTTACAAAATGGATGTTTACTTCAAGGCAGGGCTTGTCGCTTAATCTTGGCTTCAAGTATTGTCATCCGAATTATTCTTTCCTTCCAAAGCTGGGCTATGAGCTTACTTTCAAGGATGAAGGCTCTTTCTATGCCAACATTTATACAATGTCTCTCTTTCCGACTGTTAATGACCTTTATTGGGAGGGTTCGGGGAATCCTGACTTGATTCCTGAGCATGGTTATGGGGCTGAAATAGGGTATAAATCTTCTGAAGCATTCATAATCCCTTTCAAAGCATCTATTTATTCTAACTATTATAAGGATAAGATTGAGTGGTCTCCTATTTATCCAGGTTCTTATGTTTGGATTCCTATGAATGTATCTGCTGCAGTTTACTTCGGCGGCGAGCTTTCTGTTTCCAAGGCTTTGTTTAATGATTCCTTGCTCCTTAAAGGAAATTATTCTTTCATTTGGGCTTCCGCAATAGAGGACGGAAAGGTTTCAAAAAATCAACTTGCCTATACCCCGATGCATTCGGGTTCAGTCTCAGTGGCTTACACCACGGATTTGCTTGACACATCCCTCTCGCTTTCCTGCGTGGGAAAACGCCCTGTAAGTCCCGATGAGTTTCTTGATCCATATTTCCTTCTTGACTTCTCGCTCTCCTACACAGGATTTGAAATGGTCACTCCTTATCTGATTGCAAAAAATCTTCTGAACGCCACTTATGAGACTACGAAAGATTATCCCTGCGCGTCTCCGTCTCTGCGTCTCGGCGTAAGGGTTGACTTGAAGTAGGGATGATGAAAAACGAGCGTCCGTCCGACACTGCAAAAACATCCTCCGCATTCCGCCTTATTTCCAACGAGGAGCATTACACCGAGGTAATCGAGCGAATTAAATCGGTCAAAAAACTCCTCTGGATTGGCACGGCAGACATCAAGGATTTGTATGTAAAGGAGGGACGCGGCTCAAAGCCCCTTCTGGAAGTTCTGTCTGATTTAGTTAAGTCTGGTGTGGAAATCCGCCTGATTCATGCCAAGGAACCCGGGCCAGCTTTCCGACAAGATTTCGACAAATATCCGTCTCTGATTGAGGGCATGGAGCGTGTCTTATGTCCCCGAGTGCATTTTAAAATCATCATTTTCGATTTGAAAACAGCCTATGTGGGCTCAGCGAATCTGACTGGTGCGGGTCTCGGAATGAAAGGGGAGAACACCCGGAACTTTGAGGCCGGTGTCTTGAGCTGCGACAAAGATTTTGTTAAAGCCGCCGCAAAGCAGTTCGACGAAGTGTGGATGGGCTCGTATTGCAAAAATTGCCGCCGCAAACAATTCTGTGCCGACCCGATTGTGTGATTCGCGCTACGCTTGTGCAGATGTTTTTTCCCGCAGGAACCTCGCTTACACCAATTTTAAATACATTAAAAAAACTTAACATGTTGTTTATTTTTTTGCTATGGAAGTCAAATACATATAAAAAAAGCCTAACCCTTGTTGAAAGAGTCAGGCTTTAGAGCGGCAGAAGGGAGTCGAACCCTCGTCATCAGCTTGGAAGGCTGAGATAATGAGCCGTTATATGACTGCCGCATTAATCATTGCTGATGATTAGAATATATACCAAACGAAAAATTTAGTCAATAGCTTTTTGAAAATTTTTTAAATTTTTTTTGATTTTTTTCCAAAACGAAAATCAGCTCCAATTACCGCCATTTACGTACTATTATATAGAAAGAATCCTGCGCGCATTCTTGTATGCAATCATTTCCTGCTCATCTGCGGACAGGGGGAGTGCATAAAAACGCTCGACTTCCTTTACCGGATCCCACATGGGAAAATCTGAGCCGAAGAGGATTTTTTCCGCACCGTATATGTCAATGTATGACTTGAGTTTTTCGGGCGACAGAAATGCCAGTGTGCTGGAGATGTCATAGGAGCAGTTTTCTCCGCGAAGGATTTCCACCGCCTCGTCAAAGATTGACCAGCCGCCAAGATGACCCGCAATCACCTTGAGCTTCGGAAAAAGATGCAGCACACGCTTAAGACGGGAAGGGTGCGAGAGATTTGAAACAGGATCCCCGCAGTGGAAGAGAATGGGAACCTTTTTTTCATCAGGAAGTCCCTGCAAAAAATCATAGAGCGGAAAAAGTCTCTCGTCGTCAATCGGGAAGTTCTGCTGGTCCGGGTGGATTTTTATTCCGTGCAGCCCCTTGTTCAAAAAATCCTCGGTCTCCGCAACAAGATTTTCCATCTCAGCATGGACGGTCGCAAATGCAATGAATTCCTCGTGTGCATTCTGTTCCTCAAGGATAAAATTATTTATGCTCTGGACGTTGGAAGCCTTCGTCGCAACAGGAAGCAAAACGGCCTTTGAGATTCCCGCCTCCTTTTCCCTCTCAAGCAAAAGCTCCGATGTTCCCGTCATTCCCTCCGTAAGATGGTAGTACGAGCAGATTGCATCGGCAGCTTTCTTTGCTATTTTCTCTGGATAGATATGCGTGTGAACGTCTATGAAATCCATCGGCACGGCTCCTATTTTTTCCAGCGCAGGAAGAAGCGTTGGATTTTCATCACAAGGAAGGAGAATACAATCACTACGAGACCGATTACAATCAGGCCGGCAATGGTTCTTGTGTAGTCGCCGAAATCAGAATACTGCTTTACGTAATATCCGATTCCCTTGCTCGCACCGATCATTTCCGCGGATGTCAGAAGGATGAACGAAACGCTGAGTCCCTGGTTGCATCCCAAGAAGATTTCAGGAAGGGCAGCCGGAAAGATTACGGAAAAAAGCATTGTGTGACGTTTTACGTTCAGGACCCTCGCCGAGTCGATGATTTTCTTTTCCACGTTGATTACGCCGCTCATGGTTCCCGCAAAAGCCGGCCAGAAAGTCGCAAGGAAGATTACGAAAACTGAGACAGAGCGGAATGTCGGTAAAAGGGCGATTCCATAAGGAATGTAGACAATCGGTGGAATGGAGCCGAAGAATTTCGAGATGTATGTGGCAGCCCCTCCAAGTCTTGCAGACCATCCCAAAAAGAGTCCGAGCGGAATTGCAATTACAAGACCGAGAGCATATCCCTCAAGAACAATCAGGACGGAACTGAAAACATTCTGCACGATTTTCGGACTGTCTTTCACAAGGCATGCAAAGATTCTTCCGGGCGGCGGGAACAGATATTCACTCAGCCAGTTGAACTTCGCGGTTGCAAGAGTCCACAAAATCAGGAAGACGTAGATGAATCCAATCACATCCAAAAACAGATTCAGGCTCTTTTTTTCCTTCGCAAGGATTGAAACCAGAATTACAAATGCTTCTATAACCAATGTAAATATAATCGTATATTTTGTCTCGGGATCCGCTTTGGTCTGATTCGGCAAAAGCTGAACCAGAAGCAGAAGCACAAAAAATAAATTCACAAAACGCAGAAAACGATATTTCAGATTCATACGGCCACCTCCTCATTTTCTTTGTCCGAAGCAGACTCATCGCGATAAAAAAGCTCCATGAGTTCTTTTCTTAAATCCGCATATTCGCTGGTTGAAAAAAGCTCCTGCCTGTTGCGAGGTCTTTCAAACGGAACCGTCACTTCCTTGAGCACGTGTCCCGGGTTCGGCGCCATCATTATGATTTTGTCCGAAAGGAAGATTGCCTCGTCAATGTCATGCGTTACGAAAACAACCGTCTTTTTCTTCTGTCCGCTTCCGTCACTTCCTTCGCTCCAAAGTGTGAGGAGGAGCTCCTGCAGCGTCACACGGTTTTTAGGATCAATCGCACCGAAGGGCTCGTCCATCAAAAGAATGTCCGTGTTCATGGCAAGGGTTCGTGCAATCGCGACTCTCTGCTGCATTCCTCCTGAAAGCTGCGACGGATATTTTCTTCCAAATTTTTCTAGCCCCACTTTTTTAAGATACTCGTCCGCAATCCGGTTCAGCTCCTTTTTCGGCAGCTCCTTGTTTGTCTGATGGATTCCGAACGCAATATTCTTTCTTGCGGTGAGCCAGGGGAAAAGAGAGTAGTGCTGAAATACTACGCCTCTGTCCGTACCGGGACCGCTGATTTCTTTTCCATCTATTAAAACCTGTCCCTGTGAAACCGGCTGTATGCCCTCAAGCACGCTCAAGAACGTACTCTTTCCGCATCCGCTCGGTCCGATCACGCTTACAAACTCCCCGTCGTTTATGGTGAATGAGACATCTTTCAGAGCGTTGAAAGTTCTTCCATTCTCCTTGTAATCCACACTGATGTTTTTTATATCTATCGTTGCCATAAATTTCTCCACCGCATCAATTTTCTAAAAACGCCTATAGCAAGCGTCTTATTTGCTTACTATAGGTGTTCACATTTTTTTACTTGTATTTTTTTTTACTCGTACTGATCGAAGTGATTTTTCAAGTCCGCGTATACGGAATCACTTGGATTTTCTTTTATCAGACTTGCGAGAGCGTCCCCGTAAATCTTCGTGTTGTAAAGCTTGTCAATGTCGTAATCCGTTGTGTAGCCCAAATCAACAAGAGTCTGCTTCAACGCGACCGTACCCTGCTTGTCGGGATCCGGGCTTGAAACGCTGTAGCCGCCATAGACTTCCGTTTCAATGAATCCCTCGTCAATGTCAATGTACTTCTTCACGTCCTTGATTGTCTTCGCATGGTCTTCCTGACTGAACTTGTACGCCTTGATCAACGCACGCTCGAAAGCCTTGTATGTCTCTTTCTTTTCAGCAAGTGCCTTTGTGGGAGCGACCTGACGGCAGCAGGGCTGGTTTCTCAACGCTGGTATTTCAGAGCAGTAGTAAACCACGCTGTATCCCTGGCTCTTTGCAAGCGACGCATAGGGTGAGTAGACGGAAGCCGCGTCAATGGTGCTGTTGTGCAGGGCGTTGAACGCATCCTTCTGACTGTCAAAGTAAACGATGTTGACTTCATCCGCACCTTCTCCGACTTTGATTCCCTCGTTTTTCAGAATCAAAAGGAGCTCGGCATCCTGAACGCTGTTCTTGACGGAGGCAACATTGCGTCCCTTGAGTATCTGGACTCCAAGACCGTCCTGTCCGCCAGTGTACTCGCTCTTGATTACATAACCGTGTCCGTTGGTCATTGCGCCGCCGAAAATCGTAAGGTCATGCTGGTTGCTCTGGAATGTGATTGAAGGAACGGAGCCTATAAACGCCGCATCCAGCTTTCCAGATTCAAGACCGCTCGCAAGCTCACCGGCACTTGAGAACTGTGTCAGTGTCGCGTCAAGATTTTCCTCAGCGAAGAATCCTTCCTCCTGAGCCACGAATGCAAGAAGATGTGCTGTTGAGTTCAAATGACCGACCGTAAATTTTGTTTTTGCCACATTATTGTTTTTTGAACATCCCGCCAGCAGAACTCCCGCCGCCAATGTAACGAATAAAATTTTTTTCATATAAACCTCCTACGTTTATTTTGAAAATATATTTTTTTATGCACAATTTTTTTGCAATTCATTTACAAATTATTTGCCGACTGCAAGGATTTCCACGCCCACGTTTTTTTCTCTGAGCCAGTCCAGCGCAGAGTCCACGGCTTTTTCCTTTCCGCTGAAGATTGCGACCGTTCCTCCGATGGGGGCATCCTGCACAATCTCAATGTCCGCAAAGATGATGTTCGGTATCACGGCAAACTCAGCCGTCAAACTTGCGATGAGCGGTTCCGATATATTTTTTTCAAGGTAGGTCAGCCGCACGATTTTCTCACCCGCCTCAAGTTTCGTAATGGGGGAGCCCGACGAAATCAGCTCTTCCACCTTGGAAAGACTAGACGTTGAGTTGATGAACTTTTTTGTAATGGCAGATTTCGGATTCGCAAAAATCTGGTAGACCTCACCCTGCTCAACAACCTTGCCGTTGTCCAGAACCGCGACGTGCTGGCAGATTTCCTTTATTACGTTCATCTGATGCGCCACGATCAAAAGCGTCAGGGAGAATTCCTTGTGAATCTTCTTGAGCAGCTGCAGGATTGATTTTGTCGTCGCCGGATCCAGGTTTCCCGTAGCCTCATCAAGCAAAAGGATTTTCGGCCTTGAGATAATGGCACGGGCAATCGCGACTCTCTGTTTCTGTCCGTCCGAAAGCTCAAGCGGATATGCCTTTTCTTTTCCGTCAAGCTCCACAATCCTCAGAAGATCAGCGACTCTTTTCTGAATCTCATCCTTTTTTACTCCGGCCTGTTTTAGCGGAAACGCGATGTTGTCAAAGACAGTCCTGTTTTCAAAAAGATTCACGTTCTGGATTACCGACGCAATTTTTGAAAGCTCCACGAACGCATCCTTTTTTGAAAGCTCGGCAAGATTTTTTCCGTCAATGAAAATATTTCCAGAGTCAGGTTTCTCAAGCGAGTTGACAATTTTCAGCAGCGTGGACTTTCCGCTTCCCGAGTAACCGATGATTCCGAAGATGTCCCCTTCAGCCACGTCGATGTTCACGTCCTTAAGTTCAAAAACGGTCTCACCCTTTTCTGATTCAAATCTTTTGTTTATGTTCTCAAGCCTTATCATGTTTCCTCCGTTTTCGCTTTCGATGTATGAAGAGTAGCAAAAAATCAAAACTTTGCATAATACAAGTTTTGTATCAAAACCTATAAGTTTTTTTTATAGGTGAGGTGGATTTTTAAACTGATTTATTCTTATTCTATTTGTAATTTTTTTCCCAAAATGATATAATATCTTCCATGAAACGGCCGGACTCCATTCCGACTGTTCTTAAAAAACTTTGGAGGACTCTATGTTTAAAATCAAAGAGCGTGGCTCAACTACGAGCCGTGAAGTTGTCGCAGGAATCACGACATTCCTTGCAATGGCATACATTCTTGCCCTTAACCCGTCAATTCTTTGCGACGGAACCGGCATGGAATGGGGAAGGGTATTTACCGCAACAGGAATTTCAGCGGCGTTCGCAACACTTGTAATGGCATTCTGCGCGAATCTCCCTGTGGCACTGGCTCCCGGACTGGGACTCAACGCATTCTTTACCTATACTGTTGTCCTTGGAATGGGATGCTCATGGCAGCTCGCACTTACAGCGGTTTTGCTTGAGGGAATCCTTTTCATCATCCTTTCAATTTTTGGAATCCGTGAGGCAATCATCAAGTCCATCCCGGCATCCCTCAAGAAAGCGGTGTCCGTGGGAATCGGTCTTTTCATTGCATTGATCGGACTCCACAACGCAGGCATCTCCATGGGACCTGAGGCGACCGGTACCTTCGTCGGATTCGTCAATTTCAATATGCAGAACGCTGCGGCTCTTGTCGCGGTCCTCGGTTTGATTATTACAATCATTCTTTTCATCTGCAAGGTGCCCGGTGCAATCCTCCTCGGAATCCTTTTGACGACGCTCATCGGCATTCCGTTCGGCGTTACAAAAATCCCCGAGAATTTCAGCGTGTTCTCCATTCCGAAAGCACCGTATTTCTGCAGCTTCGATTTCAAGGGCATCCTTTTCGACTCAGCCGGTCACGCATCTGGCTTGGTGTTCGGTAAGTTCCTCGTAATCTTCTTCACTTTCCTTTTCACCGATATGTTCGACACCCTCGGTACTCTGATGGGCGTGGCAGAGCAGGGCAACCTCAAGGACAAGGACGGAAACATCATCAACGCAAAGGGAGCTCTCCTTTCAGATGCTGTCGGTACGGTTGCGGGAGCATGTCTTGGTACGTCAACGGTCACTTCTTTCGTGGAAAGCTCATCCGGTGTTGCGGCTGGTGGACGCACGGGTCTTTCATCCGTAGTTACCGCGGGTCTCTTCCTCCTCGCGCTCTTCTTCAATGATTTCTTTGCGATCATTCCGTCAGCTGCAACTGCACCGGCGCTCATTTTCGTCGGCTATCTGATGATGAAGTCGGTTACGGCAATTGATTTCGCTGATCCCACCGAAGGAATCCCGGCTTTCATTACGATTATGGTCATGCCGTTCTCTTACTCAATCTCAAAGGGAATCGCATGGGGAATCATCTCTTACGTCATCGCAAAGACTGCCGGAAGAAAGGTTAAGGACATCCCTGTAGTGACATGGATCCTCGCCGCAATCTTCCTCGCGGACATCATCTTTGAGGCCGTAAAATAACGGTGTGACAATCTGAAAAAAAATCGGGCTGGCTCTGGATTTTTCCGTGTCAGTCCGAGCCTGGAGTTTTTATGAGCGAAAATCAGCAGCCAGAAGAAAAATATGTGAGACCCACCTGGGATGAATATTTCATGGAGGTAGCTCGTACTATTGCCAAGCGTGCCACCTGTGACCGTGGAAGAAGCGGATGCGTGATTGCCCGTGACAACCAGATTCTCGTTACCGGATATGTCGGAAGCCCCGCCGGTCTGCCTCATTGTGACGACGTGGGACACCTGATGCGGAAGATGATTCATGCGGACGGAAGCATTACCCAGCATTGCGTGAGGACAGTCCATGCCGAGCAGAACGCAATCTGTCAGGCCGCCAAAAAAGGAATCTCCATCGCGGGTGGAACCGTTTACTGCCGTATGACCCCGTGCAGAACCTGCGCCATGCTTTTGATCAACTGCGGCATTGTGAGGGTCGTCTGTGAAAAGCACTACCACGATGAGAACGACTCCCTTGAGATGTTCAAGACCGCCGGAATAAAGATTGAGCATCTGGAAGACTCCCTGCAAACCTACGATAATATGTAACTACTTGCATTGATCTTGTATATATGATATACTGTCCAGCAAAAGATTTTTGTAAGGGTGCGAGAATGGTTTATACAGATACAAGAGATAAAAAAGTAAAGGTTGATTTTAAGACCGCAGTGATGAGCGGAATGAATGCCGAGACAGGAGGACTCTACATCCCGGTTGAGTATCCGAGACTTGATGATTCCCTTTTGAAGAGAATCCCGGAGCCGTCTTTCCGCGAGGTCGCATTTGAGATGGCAAAACCCTATGTGCAGGGCGAGATTCCCGATGGAGACCTTGAGTTCATTATTCAGGACGCATATCCGTTTACCTCAAAGGTTGTTCCTGTGGATCACACGTCCTATGTGCTTGAGCTTTTCCACGGTCCCACATGCGCTTTCAAGGATTTCGGCGCAAGATTCATGGCCCGCGTCATGTCATATTTCAACAGGGGTGCGGACGACAATCTGCACATACTCGTAGCGACATCAGGTGACACAGGCTCGGCGGTCGGAAGTGCGTTCCACAATGTTCCCGGAATTGACGTGACGATTCTTTATCCCGACGGAAAGATTTCTCCCCTGCAGGAAAAGCAGCTCTCCACATTCGACGGCAATGTCCGAGCCCTCAAGGTGAAGGGAAATTTTGATGACTGCCAGAAGCTTGTGAAGACAGCGTTTACGGATGCCGACCTTCGCGCAAAGTTCCGTCTTTCATCAGCGAACTCAATCAACATCTCAAGGCTTCTTCCGCAGAGTTTCTACTATATGTACTCATCCCTGGTGGTGAAGAACAGGATTCCGCAAGACAGCAAGATTGAGAATCCGTCCATCATCGTGACGGTTCCAAGCGGAAACTTCGGAAACCTCACCTCAGGCCTCATCGCAAGGGAAATGGGTGCTCCCATCGCAGGTTTCATCGCAGCCACAAATGCGAATCACACTGTCCCGGATTGGATTGACTCCGGAAAGTACAGCGCGCGCCCGTCGGTTGCCACACTCAGCAATGCAATGGACGTTGGTGCCCCGAGCAATTACGAGAGAATCGCCTCAATGTACACGCTTGACCAGGTGCGCTCCTTCTTCGCCGCATACTGGACGGACGACAACGGAACTCTTGACGCGATCCGTGACTGCCACGAGAAGACAGGATACATCGTTGACCCGCATGGAGCCGTAGCATGGAAAGCATGGAATGACATCCGCCGCGGTGCAATGCAGGATCTGATTGACGGAAAGACGATGGATGCCTCAAAGCCCGGCCTTGTGAACAACATCCCGGAGTGGGGCAAGAGCATTTTGGACAAAACCGCAGTCGGAATCCTTCTTGAGACGGCACATCCTGCAAAGTTCGGCGCGACGGTGCAGAATGCGATCGGAAGGGAGCCGAGTATGCCCGACAGACTTGAGAAGGTCATGTCTCTTCCCGACCGTGCCATCCCCATGAAAAAGGATTACGCCTCATTCAAGGAATGGTTGGTTTCAAATCTGTAGTCTAAACTCTCTGCACGAATAAAACAAAAGGTCCGGTTCAGGTGATTTTGCAATCTGTTCCGGGCTTTTTTTGTGCAAGTTTCCTTCTTAGAACATCCTACCTCAGTTCCTTCATCTTCTTTACGACATCCCGCATAATGTCGCTGGAGCCTTTTTTCATCACGAGGGCGTTTCCGTTTTTAATCACGACAACCAAATCTTCCACGCCGCAGAGGGCTACGGGAATGTCGGAGTAGACAAAGTTGTTGCCGCTCTTGACTTCCACGGTATTCTCGTCATTTTTGTCGAAGAGCTTTTCAAATGCGTCCCAGCTTCCCACGTCATCCCAGTGGAAACTCGCTTTTACGGCGGCTGCTCTGGTCGTCCTTTCCGCAACGGCATTGTCCACGGCTATGGCAAGGGTCTTTTCGTAGGCATCCTGCATGGCATCCCATGAGTCAATGTATTTGACTCCGTTCATGCTTTTTTCCTCCGGCAGAGGGGCATCCTTGAATCCGTCGAACGCATCATGGACTTTCGGCTCGCATGTTTTCAGCTCGGACTCAAAGAGACTCCTTGTGAATCCGAACATGCCGCTGTTCCAAAAATATTCGCCGCTTTCAATGTAGGATTTTGCGGTCTCGTAATCAGGCTTTTCCTTGAACCTGTCAATCTTGAAGGAGGATGAAAGCCCTTCCAGGTCAGGACCTTTTTTGATGTAGCCGTAGCCGGTGGAAGGCTCAGTCGGTGGAATTGCAAAGCACACGAAATGTCCGTCCTCAGCACAGGCAGAAGCGGTTCCGCAGTCATGCACAAAGGCCTCTGCCGGCTCAATTACGTGGTCGCTTGCCAGTACCAGGATCGTGTTGTCGCTTTTGCCGGAGATTTTTTCAAGAAATGCGCAGGTAAGCATCAATGGCGCGCAGGTGTGCTTGGGGAAGGGCTCGGCAAGTATGTATAAATCCTTCGCGAGTTTGTCCCTCTGTCCGGCTGTAAGAGTCTTGCCAAGACGCTCGCAATGCTCAGACATGGGAACAAGCAGGTCCTTCCGTGTCACGATGAGGATTTTTCCCTCAGGCTCAAGTGAAAGTGCCCTCAGAAGGGTCGCCTGTAAAAGTGACAGTCCGCCCGGGAGTGCCATAAACTGCTTGGGATATTCCGGTTTTGACGCTGGCCATAATCTTTCGCCAACACCGCCTGCCAAAATCACTACGTCTGTAAACTTCGAGCTTTTCATAATCCTACCTTAAAAAATATAGGGGAACCTCCAGTCATTCTGAAGGCTCCCGAATCGATTCGCAAATAAGTTGCGTTAAATCTTTGAGAAGAAGTGTGAGCAGAATGTCTTTATCCTGTTCATGAACGACCGTTCGCCCCTTTCCCTGAGGAAGAAGATGCTCGGCGCGTCCACAGCTCCAATTCCGTAAAGAATCCAGTTGTCTCCGTCCCTGACCACCGCAACAATGGACTTCATCTTTTCCGGCTTAACGCAGGTGTACTTGTCGTTGTACTTGAGCGTGTTGTTGTTCGTGGAGACATAATAGAAGGAATCCGCCTTTTTTGTGGCATTGATTGTGGTCTGAATCAGTCCGAACGGCTCCATGACCAAATCAGCCTTAACCACAGTCTCCGCACCACTTGTCGTGGTAGATTTGATTGAGGCGGAAGAGTAGAGGTCATACCATTCCTCTGCCTGCTCTGAATAATACGGAATGCCGGCATAGGAAGGAATGTCCATCATCATCTTGGAAATCTTTTCTATTAAATTCTCATTTCCAGTGTAAGGAAGCACCTGGATTACCTCGGCGAGATAAGCGGGCTTGAGTTTTTTCGCAACGGATTGAGCGTCTGAAATGGGACCTGAGCTCACAGTAAGCCCAAATTCCTTCACGGATTTCAGATTCCTGATTACAGGCTGCCCCTTTTCAAGATTTGCCTTCTCAGAGCCACTGAGCTTTGAGTTGATTGCACTCGGAAGCGCAAACGATGAGGCTGCAAGAAAGAGTCCACCAAAAAAAGCAACAAAAGATTTTCTATTCAACATAATCATATTCCTCCATTATAATACTTTCGCCGATTAAAAACAAGCGGAAAGTTGGAATGTTTCAAGCGGAAATGTGTCTGGAAATGCTTTTTGCCAAAACTTTTGCCATTCCCCTTGACTTTTCATTTGTATAAACCCAGAACTTGTGGTATAATTACAGAAAAAGGAGATTTTTTTATGCCAATTTCGTCATATATAAAAGAAACGATGAGCAGCAAGGGCGCGGGTGTTATCCGCAAGATGTTTGAAGAGGGAATCCGTCTCAAGGCACAGTACGGAGAGGACAAGGTTTTTGACTTCAGCCTGGGAAACCCGGATTTGGATCCGCCGGAGCAGGTCGCAGAGGCTTTTGAGGAGCTCGCAAAGTGCAGGGACAAGAATATCCACGGTTACATGCCAAATGCAGGATATCCTGAGGCACGTAAAGCCATGGCCGATAAAACTTCGGTGGAGCAGGGACTTCCCGTCACAGGCGATTGTGTGGTCATGTCGGTAGGTGCTGCCGGTGCTCTGAACAGTTTGCTTAAGGCAATCCTGAACGAGGGCGATAATGTTGTGGTTCCGGCTCCATTTTTCGCTGAGTACCGCCATTACGTTCACAATTACGGCGGAAATCTGATTGAGGTCCCATGCAAGGCTGATTTTTCACTGGATGTCGAGAAGATTGCGGCCTCGCTCAATGAAAAAACTGCGGCGGTTTTAATCAACAGTCCGAACAACCCCACGGGAAGAATCTACTCGGAGGATGAGATACGCGCCCTCACACAGGCCATCGACGCACACGCGAAAAAATGCGGACGAAAGCCCTACCTGATTTGTGACGAGCCTTACCGCGCCATTGTCTACGAGGGTAAAAAGGTCGCCGCAACATTCCCAATCTACGACAGCGCCGTAATCGTAACGTCCTTTGCCAAGAACATCAGTCTTCCGGGGGAAAGAATCGGCTATATCTGCGTGAACCCGAAGTGCCCCGACAAGGATGATTTGGTGGCGGCGTGCATTTTCACCACAAGAATCCTCGGCTATGTGAACGCACCAGGATTTATGCAGCGTGTGGTTACAAAATCATGGAACAGTCCTGTGGATTACTCGCTTTATGAGAAGAGACGCAACGAGCTCCTTTCCATACTTGACGAGGCGGGCATTGAGCATGCGAACCCGGACGGAGCCTTCTATATGTGGTGCAAGGTCCCGGACAAATTCAACGGCGACGACATGGCTTTCTGCGACCACCTGAAAAAATATCTGATTCTTGGAGCTCCTGGAAGCGGATTCGGCGGCAAGGGGTATTTCCGTCTTGCATACTGCGTGAGTGAACAGAGCATCATAAATTCAAGGGACGCGTTCATCCAAGCGATGAAAAATCTATAGAAAGTTTATAGAAAATAAGGAATTTTTTTGGAGGATAACATGAAGATTTTGATGGTTTCTGCGGAGGTCGTTCCCTTTGCGAAGACAGGCGGTCTTGCGGACATGGTGAGTGCTCTTGCCATCCAGCTGACAAAGATGGGACACGACGTAAAAATCGTAATGCCGCGATATTATAAGATTGACAGGAAAAAACTCCAGCTTCTTCCCGGCCCCATGGCGATTGCTGCAGGTCAGGTTGAGACTTGGTCTGCCGTTTATTATACAAATATGCCCGGTTGTGACAAGCTTCCCGTCTATTTTATTGACCACGAGGGATGTTTTGGACGCGACGGTGTGTACGGTACAAAAACCGAGACTGATTTCCACGACAATCCCTACCGTTTCGCGGTTCTTTGCCACGGTGCGTTCCAGCTGTGCCGTAAAATCGGGTGGTTCCCGGACATCATCCACGCGCATGACTGGTCAACCTGTCTTGCTCCTGTTCTTTTGAAGCACGTCTGCCGCTACTGTGGATTTGAGAAAACAGCGTCCGTCCTCACTATTCACAATCAGGGATACCAGGGACAGTACGGAAAAGACTCATTCCCGGCTTTGGGAATTGACTGGGGACTTTACTACGGTGCTGGACTTGAGCACCAGGGTGGAATCAATCTCTTGCAGGGTGGAGTCTCATCTGCTGACATGATTACGACCGTTTCCCCGACTTACGCACATGAGATTCAGACTATGGAAGGTGGATTCGGCATGGACGGTTTGCTCAGGGTTCGCTCGGATGTCATAAAAGGAATCCTGAATGGTGCGGACGTGGAGCAGTGGAATCCCGCCATTGACAAGAGAATTCCGTTTAACTATTCTGCAAAGGACATGAGCGGAAAGGCAAAGTGCAAGGCTGAGCTGCAGAAACGCATGGGACTTGAGGTTAATCCAGACATTCCGCTTGTTGGAATTGTTACGAGACTTGTTGATCAGAAAGGTATTGCCGAGGTGTTCGCCCCGACTTACGGTTCTGTCTACCAGATTTGTACCGACATGAAAGTTCAGTTTGCCGTACTCGGAAGCGGTGAAAGATGGTGTGAAAACGAAATCAACACATTGCAGTCAAAGCTTGGAAATTTCCGCGCATATATCGGTTATGACGAGAACCTGAGCCATCTGATTGAAGCCGGAAGTGATTTCTTCCTCATGCCGTCGCGTTATGAGCCGTGTGGACTGAATCAGATTTATTCCATGCTTTACGGAACACTTCCCATCGTGCGAAGAACCGGAGGACTTGCCGACACCGTTGACAATTACAATCAGGAGACGGGCGAGGGTACAGGCTTCCTCTTCGACCAGCTTACTCCACGTGCAGTTTATGATACTGTTGGATGGGCTGTGTGGGCATATTACAACCGTCCGGAGCACATCAAAAAGATGCAGATTGAAGGAATGGGACGCACATTTGGTTGGGACAAAGCCGCCGAGGGATATTTGGATGTCTATCGCGAAGCTTTGGCTCGTGGATGTGGTATCCGCTGATTTTTGATTTTACAAATGGGCGGCATTTAATGCTCTGTTAGATGTCGCCTTTACAAATCCATTCTGTAATGTTTCTTTCGGAGCTTGAAAAATTTACTCCAATCTTGTAAAGTTTGCGTGAGTCGGCAGCGTAAGGTTTTGCATATCCCTGTTCTTCAAAGTGATTTTAAAAATCCGTATTTTACTTCATCATTAGGAAAACCTAACTTAAAAGACCGCTGTCTTTCATTCCAACTTTTTATGGTGAGATATCCGCTCTGATAAAAAAATGGAACCTAAGCTCAAATACTCGCCATTTTCAAGTTACGTTTTTGAAGTGGAATCCACAATCTGCCATCGGACAAAGGCATAGTCGCTTCCGGCTTCAAAATTGACCGCAAAAGTGTCGGTAACTTTTTTTTCGGTTTGTCCGCCAGCAGGTGTTTTTACAATCCCTGTTCCCATGGGCGCATCCACGGTGATTGTAAAGGAAGGAGCATTGCTGTAAGCGATCTGATCTTCAATCGATTTCTTGATTTCCGCACCGTCAAGAAAGTGCTGGCATGAACTGAGTAAAATTACAAGGAGTAATATACCCCCCACCCGGTATATTGGAGAAAATCCTCTTTGAATCACCAGGCTTTTTCATTGCGGCCTCCTCTTTGTTTTATATCAAACAGTATAACACAGACAAGGGACTTTTTCCAGCCTAAAGTTAAAATTCTATCCAAGTGCCTTCCGTGTTCAAGTACCACTGTGAAAGGGCAGTCTGTGAGGCCGGGTTATACCATGCGAGCCCGCCGTCCTCATTCAGGAATACGAGATGCTCGTCGCTGACCGCCATCTTTTTGGGCAGGGCTGAAGTCCTTCGGTAAACGCGCACTTTTCCGCTCTCCAGTTCGTAAGCATAAATCTGGGCTTTTCCGAGGTTTGTATAGAGCACGGAGGACTCAAGCTGCACGAATGCGTTCATATCCTCAGAGTTGAACCGCAAGAGAATTTTCGACTTTCGCTGTGCCGGATAATACTGATAGACCTGAGTAACCGTGTTTCCCTCATAATCAGCAAGGGCAAGTCCGTAGATATTCTTGTCCGCACTCATGTCGGCATCCACAGCAAAGGATGCATATCCGTCAACTTTGAGCGGAACAGTCTCGCCAGTGGAAAGATTCTTTGAAATCAGCGCGGAGTCAATCTCACCGGATGCGGCCTTTGCCACATAGACAAGCTTTGAAGATGCCATAAACGCGTCCTCGACCGTGGTTCCTGAGTAGAGGTTTACATTTTTGCTTGTGTCAAGATTCAGACGGCCTACCTTGGAGCTTGCAAGGACATAGACAAAGTTTCTGTCAAACACATGTGCGTTCAGAATATTGCTTTTGGGCGTAAAGATTGTGCGTGGCGAGCCGGGGGTACTTTCGGAAAGAGTGACGAGCTGAACGGAATCCTTTGTTTTCTTTGACCAGAGGACCGCCGTTGATTCGTCCGCGATTATGAAATCCGTGTGTCCAGAATTCTGTCCCAGCTTTACGATTGTTCCGTCATAGGATGCACGGTAGATTCCGTCCTTCGTGAGCAAATAAATCTTGTTGTTGAAAGATGCGATGTCCATTATGCCCTGGTACATTTTTTTCGTGAGGAGCTTCGTACTGATTTTATCACCGTTGTTTTTCGCCTCATAAACCGTTCCGTCCGTGGTTCCAAACTGAATGAGCTTGCCGTCATTTGTCGCACATGAAGAGATGCTTTTTCCAGGTAGCTCTGAGCTTGTGAACTTGTAAATTTCCGTAGCCGAAACCGACGTGGCCGTTCCCTCAAGTTTTGCGCCGAGTTTTTCTTCGCTCAGTTCATAAAGCACAAGACCGTTTGCCTCTGAGGATGTGTAGTAGATTTTTGTGTTGTCAGGTGATGCGAGAATCCGAGGACTTGTGGCCGCGATGCTGCAAATGGTGGATGCCGTCTTTGCGTCAATGACCGTAATGAGTCCGCCTTTTACACCCGCAATGAATCTGTTCGCGTATTTTTCGCCGAAAAGCACGGTCTGCTTTATGCTTGAAGAGGCAGAGAGAGTTTTCTGAACCACGAGTTTCTGCATATCAAAATAGAAGATTTTTCCAGATTTTTCGCTGTAAAGAATCGCAGCCTTCTCAGAGTTGCTTGTTGCAATCATGCTGATTTTTTCAGACGGACTGTCGGACTGCTTCAGAAGTTTTCCGGTCATCGCATTCAAAATGTAGAATCCGTTCACGCCCGATGTCGTTATGAAAAGAAAGCGGCCCCTT
>JAEEGL011074943.1_pt1 | contig 49218 bp, 42 predicted proteins | sample 9134231 | NCBI WGS metagenome assembly JAEEGL01 (sample SAMN16246548, study PRJNA631951) | gut metagenome | biome: gut microbiome; feature: rumen; material: fiber-attached | host: Bos | place: Iran: Karaj | collected 2018-10 | reverse complement strand
GCCGGGAAGTTCAAGCCGTTGAATTTGGAGTGGGCAAAAGCGAATGCGCCAATACCGGTGATCTGATTCCCCAGGTCAAGCTCCGTGATATCGTCCTTCATGTCCCACCAGGGCGATTCGACGATATAATCGGCGGTGCCGTTGCTGCCTCCATATCCGGTATATTCGTAATCCTGGATCGCTCCCGCGCCGGTGATATGCAGCACATATTTGCCCGCAGTTTCGGCATCGGTCAGATACCAGGTCACATCAGATTCGTCATCATTGCAGAGGCCTCCGTATTCGACAATCGTGCCGTCTCCTGTAACAGCGTTTTCAAACTCACCGACATACGTGAAATCGGAAGCAGCATCATTGGAGGCTTTGGGAAGGAACACGCCCGCATTTTCAACTTTGCTGCCGCTCGTGTGGGAAGCAAGCGTTCCGCAATTGAACAGATAGCCCGAAGCGCTGTTCACGATCCTTCCGTCGATAGGAGTATCTCCGGCGGCGCCGTTGCTCAGGGTCCCTATGTTGAACAGCTGACCGTTGTTTTCGATCATGTTGTTGCTGTAATTGTGGATGGTACCGTTATTTGTAATAGTACCGTAGTTGCTCATCGTCCCATTGTTGACGATGGTGCCGTTGTTGATGATAGTCCCGTTGTTTGTCAAGCTGCCATTGATGATAAGCGTTACACCCTCGCCGACGGTGAAAACGGCAGCTTCATTATTGATGTTCAGCGTGGCGCCGGACATGACAGTCATATCACGATCCAGAGAGACCGTAACCTTGCTTTTGATGGTCAAGTCGCTTTCTATCGCGTAGTCCATATCCGGCCCGTTGGTCAGGGATTCCAGATCATCAACTATATAACAGGCTTTCGAACTGATCTCCACATCCTCCGTAACCTGGAAGACCTCTCCATTGTCTCCGGGAACGCCATCGATCAACAGAGCGTCATCACCCAGGAAGACGTGCTCTTCATCTGTTCCGCAACGCACTTCTACCCATGTACCGGGTACTACCTTCATGGTCAGGTCTTCTGACTCAGAAGTGAATTTGACGCCTTCCCCGGAAAAGTCGCCGTCTTCTCGCGTGTCTGTTATGATCGTGATTTCAACGCCTTGCGTAAGGGAAATGTTCAGCGCAGATTTCTCGGTGGGGGTATACGTGGCTTTGTACGTTGCCGTATCCGTGACCTGAACCGGCGTCGGGTCCCATCCGGCGAAGGAATAGATGTAATCGTCGTCCTCTTCCTTGGTGGGATCTTCCGGCTTTACTATATCGTCAGCCAAAGTGCCATACTCATATTCGGCAGCAGGCAGCAGGATCGTCGAACCGTCCTCGTCCACAAAGGTCACGCTGTATTTGCTGATGGTCCATACTGCGTTGAAAACAAGGTCCTCAGCGGGCATGGTTTCCGGTATTTCTTTATCCCATCCAATGAAGGTATAGCCGGTCTTTTCAGGGACGCCCGGATCGGTCACCGGTATACCGAAATCATAACTATCGGTGCGGAATTCTCTATCGCCGTTCATCCATTGGATGGTATATGTTTTGGCATTTTGCGAATAAGTCGCAGTGTATGTGGTGTTACCGGTGACGGCGATTGGGTCAGGGGACCATCCCGCGAAGGTATATGTATACTCCGCGTCGGCATCTTTGGCCGGATCGACGTGGGTGGGAACAGTGCCATAAGGGACTGTAGTAGTGTTGATCACGCTGCCGTCGTCGTCCTTCCAGGTGATGGTATAGGAACGAAGCGTCTCCGTGAAGGCTGCGGTATAGGTCGCGTCGTCTGCCGCTTCCACAATGTCCGGCGCCCAGCCCGCAAAAGCATAGCTGTATTGCGCGTCCGCTTCCTTAGTAGGGACTTCGCCGGGATAGGAGGGCATGTCACCCTCTTTCACATCCTGCGTTACGGTTTCGTCACCTATCCTCCAGGTGATGGTATGCATGATCGGTTCATCCGGTTCGTCGGGCACATCCGGTTCGTCGGGGATCACAGGCACATCGGGGACCGCAGGATTCTCGGGAATGGACGGCCGATCCTGTGCGCTCGGTCCGGCGTCACTCCGCCCATCATCGGATCCATCCTTCTTAAAAGCAGGGTCGATACTATTCGTATTCTGCGTATCCGACGGGAGGGTTTCGGTTTCTTTGCTCGCCTCAGGCTGAGCCGATTCTTTAGCCTCCTCGCGCCGGGCGGCTTCTTCCACCTGCTTTTCGGGAATCGCCGCGACCAATTCCTCCACGACAAAGTTGCCTTCTTCGGAGATATCCTGCTGCAGCTGCTCATTGCCGGCTGCTTCCTCCAGATAGACAGAGGGAATCTCCTCCAGGGCCAGTGCTTCGGCGGAATCACGCTCCGCCTCGTATCGCTGGCCGCCCCGGATGGGAATCGGCGGGGCGGAAAAAGCGCCATCGGAAATGGAAGAAGCATTATAAACCACACCATGTCCGGTGATATACTGAATCTCGCGCAAACTCACGACGCCGGAAGAGCCGCGGACACTGGTGATAAAGCTGCCGGTGCGAATCTCCAGGGTCTCGTTCGCAGCCAGAGGCTTGGTCACATTAAATACGATTTCTCCGGCCTTCAGCATGACCTGAAGCCTGCGCCCGGATTTTCTGATGGTGACGGCGCTGTTCATGGCCAGCCTGATGGCCTTCTCTTCGTCCAGACATATATAAGCGCAGCTGTTGTCGCCGGTCTCGATGCTGTAGCCACTGTAAAGCCGGATGCCCTCGTAGTAATCGAGGGCGATGCCACCGGCGTCCTTTACGGTGACGCTGCCCTCCAACAACTCCAGGCGCATGGTGACCGCCTCGGCCTTGGTAGCCAGAACGGGAGATGGGGATCCCAGCACCAGGAGAATTGCAAGAACAAAAGAAAGCAGTCTTTTCATAAGGAGACCTCCCAATATATACATACTGAGCCAAATTAAATATGCATTATATTTGCATTATAATAAATTATATCCCTTATTATTCATAAATAGCAAGGGTTTAATAGGGGTACATTCCTGCAATTCGCTTACATACTGGCCTCTTGGTTAGCTCCGTTTTGTCGAAAGAATCAAGAGGCCTTGATCATAGCCGGGGAAAATGAAAAAAGCTTGGAATCCTTATGATTCCAAGCCTGCAGTCGGAGTGACGGGATTCAAGCCGCGGCCCCTGCCCCGGCTGAAGTCTCTCGCACTCCCCATTCGGTCGCACTCGACCGCTCGCTGCTCGAAGGTCCGCGGGACCTTCTCCCCACGCTGGCAATCTCTATTTGGCCCTTCGCAAGGCTAATAAAACAAATTGGATTTACCATTTAATTGATAATCTCGGTATGATAGAATAAAAATGAATAAACTGAAGGAGCGGAAAAATGAAGAAAAAGACTTTATTGTGGATATTGGCAATAGTTGCTATGTTCCTGATCGTCGGATGCGGAAACAGTACCGGAGAGAAAAACGTAGAAGAAAAAGACAACACCACAGTGGAACAGAATGACAATATCACAGTGGAACACAACGATCCTATAATTGAAGAAACAGCTGATCCGAATAAGAAGATAGCAAATCTCTGGATGAAATTGCCTGAAAATGTTGACTTGGTTTGGGAAACAGATGAAAAGAATACAAATGACGGTGAATTAAGAAAAGAGTATAAGAGAGGCAACAATATATTGGTTTATCCATTCAGCATTGAAGATGGTGTAATTATGGATGGAACCAACAATGCGATAACTAATCAATACTATTACTATCATTATCAGGGAGAGTATAGTTGGACTTCTTATGTCTATTACTATGGCCAAGGTTGGGATAATTGGTATTTCGACGGTAATTATCCATCCAGCCCTCAAAACTATTCTTTCGGCAGACCTTGGACTGTATTAGATGAGTATTCAGACAATCATGAAAGTATTGAAATTGAGGGCTTGGGAACTGTAGATACTGTTACCGGAACAGATGAAAAAGGATACACATATTATTATTCCAAGGAATTGGGATTGAATGTTAAAATCGAAAACATTGCTCAATCATGGACATTAGTAAAGTATGACACTAACGTCACCTCCGATTTTCCGTATGAATTGCCGGATATGGAAACCTTAGATAAATCAAGAGATTAAATGATAATTTAAAATGCAAGGATCGATCAAATAATAATCAAGATCAGTTGGAGTCATTAGTCCGGATAAAGATTTATATCGGAATAAAATGAAAGAGCACACATCTTTTTCAAATGGATAGGAGAATGAATTAGAAATGAAAAACAAAGTAGCATTAATTCTTACCATCATACTTATATTAGCGATGATGCTCTCGCTCGCCGCCTGCCGAGACTTCCTATCTTCTGCTGATATCAGAGAAGATGAGATAAAAGTTTATAACGCAAAAGTCGAACTCTGTACCGGAAAGGGTCTTACCAGAGAGCAACTGGCTCAAAAAATTGCAGATTTCGAAGATGTCCAGAATGCCTATTCAGGCCACACAATAGATAAGACCGATAATACGATGACTGAGGATTATGTATTCCCGGATCCCAGACTGGAGACTCCCGGATCCCACGAAGTGACGGATAGTACCAGATATAACATCGAGCCGCTGGGCACAGATGAATACGGTGCCCTGCTTGGCATAAAGGTGACAGTAATCAATACTCCAGCCGATGAAACAGAAAAAGCCGATACTCCTGAAGATAAGACCCAGGCGCAGACACAAGAATTTAAAGTCGAAAAATGGGAATCGGGAAAGACCGTCTTAAATTTTGTGTTTTCAGATAATAAAGTATTGTATTGGCCAGGCAAAGTATGGGACGACAGTTATGCCGATCACTGGGAAAGCGCCGCGCAGCCTTATACCAAAGAGGGTAATACCATAACTATCAATACCACCCTTACGTGGACAAAGAAGTATGTAGCAAGCTCGAACAAAGAAAGGGACAAAGAAATCAATAGTGCGCCATTCAGTGATGTCATAATACTTCGGTATCTGGATGAGAACACTATGGAGTTTTCAAATAAAGTTGGAGACTGGGAGGTGACGACATTAACCAGAGTCCAGTGACACGGCTTTATGAATGCATCGCCAAATTCAAGTTTGTGGGGATAAAGTCTTATAATGAAAAAATCGCCCATTGGGCGATTTTGGTTTTTAGAGGGCACTTATTCTTTATCTTCTATTATCAAACCACGTGATTCCATTCTGGCGATCTGACCATCAATCATAAGTGCTTTTTCAATCTTTTTGCCATTTTTATATCACCTTTAAAATAACAACCCTCGCATGGTACGCATTGTTAAGAGGCGTGCGAGGATCTTTATCATGACAGTAGAAAGTTGTTAAAAACTTGTTCTAAAGTTGCATCAAATTTGATTCTAAGACGTTTCATTTTGGCCTCTTGGTTACCTCCGTTTTGTTGAAAGAACCAAGAAGCCTTAATCTTAGCCAAAAAGAATGAAAAAGGCTTGGAATTCTTATGATTCCAAGCCTGTGGTCGGAGTGACGGGATTCACGCCGGGGCCCCTGCCCCAGCTGAAATCTCTCGCGCTCCCCTCTCGGTCGCGCTCGACCGCTCGCTGCTCGAAGGTCCACTGGACCTTCTCCCCACGCTCTCGCCCTCCCGGGTTCGAATCCTCTTGATTCAGATGCACAGAAAAAGAGAGGGGACAAGCCCCTCTCTTTTTCTGTGGTCGGAGTGACGGGATTCGAACCCATGGCCTCTTGGTCCCGAACCAAGCACGCTACCATCTGCGCTACACCCCGAAAAGCGTTCGGCGACCGCTTACGCAAACGCCGAACAGTATTATTATACATAGAGTTTAGAATTAGTCCAGCTTTTTTTGATAAGAATGGCGCTCCAGACCCATTCTTACTATCATATCCACGATGCGGCCGTATTCTATCCCCGTGGACTGCACCAGCATGGGGAACATACTGATGCTGGTAAAGCCCGGAATGGTGTTGATCTCGTTAAGCAGCACGTCGCCGGTCCTTCTGTCCAGCAGAAAGTCGACCCTGGCATAGCCGTCGCAGCCAAGCGCATCGTAGCCCTCTTCCGCAAGGTGCATCACCTTTTCCCTTAAAGCAGGGCTTATAGGCGCCGGCACCAGCTGCTGGCTCACGCCGTCCTTGTATTTATCGTTGTAGTCATAAAACTCTGCACCAACCTGGATCTCACCAACTTCGTAGGCTGTACCGTATCTGTAGCCCATAACTGCAACTTCCAGCTCCCTGCAGTCAACGCCCTGCTCGGCTAAAAGCTTGGAATCATACTGGGCGGCAAACTCTATGGCAGCATGCAGATCTTCGGGCTTCTTCACCTTGGTAATGCCAACGGAAGAACCCATGTTGACCGGCTTTATAAAAATCGGATATTTCAGCTCTTTGTTGATGCGGTCCTCGATATCTTCCCCTATCTCAGTTGCCCTGAAAGCAATGTACGGGGTCTGAGCGATGCCCGCGCCTTTGAATGCTTCCTTGGCCAGAGTCTTATCCATGGCAAGAGCAGAAGGCGCTACGCTGCAGCCGCCGTAGGGCAGGCCGATAAGCTCGAACAGACCCTGAACTGTGCCGTCCTCACCGTTCCTGCCGTGAAGAATGGGCAGGGCAAAGTCGATCATGTCCTTAAGCTGGCGGCCGGTATTCCCTATGAGGGCAAAGCCGTACTTTTCCGGATCCCTTGCCAGGTCTTCTTCCGCCTTCTTCTGCCAGCTTCCGTCAGCCAGAGCCTCTGCGGGGCCATCATACAGCAACCATGCGCCGCTGTCCTTGGTGATGCCTATCATTACAGGCTCGTATTTTTCTTTATCTATGGCAGCCAGAACGTTACCGGCAGACACGCGGGATACCTCGTGCTCGCTGGACTGACCGCCGAATATAATTCCTAATCTCAGTTTACTCATCAATTGCTCCCGGCCCGGGGAATCCCAAGCCTTTACTGTTACAGTCCAAGTCCGAAATGATCCTTTGCCCTTGCAAGAGTCTTTACTGCAATTGCATTGGCTCTTTCAGCGCCGTCCCTGAGCACAGCCTTGAGCTCGTCGGACTGCCTTATCTCCTGATAACGCTCGCGTATAGGAGCAAGAGCATCGACAGTGATCTCCACCAGGTCCTTCTTGAAGTTTCCGTAGCCCTGACCCTCGTAATCCTTTACGATCTGGTCTATGGGCTTGCCGGAGAAGGCGCTGTAGATGGTCAGAAGATTGCTGACACCGGCCTTGTTCTCGGGATCGAAGGCGATTATACCCTCGGAGTCGGTGGTGGCTCTCATGATGGCCTTCTTGATCTTGCCGGGCTCGTCCAGAATGGAGATGCGGGACATTTCATTGGGGGCGGACTTGCTCATCTTGGATGTGGGATCGTCCAGAGCCATTACCCTGGCGCCCTCCTTAAGGAAGCGGCCGTCGGGAACCACAAAGGTCTCTCCGTACTTGTGATTGATGCGCAGCGCCAGATCCCTTGTCAGCTCTATGTGCTGCTTCTGGTCGTTGCCTACGGGAACGATATCCGTGTCGTAGAGCAGTATGTCAGCAGCCATAAGCACCGGATACATCAGAAGGCCTGCAGGAGCGGATTCCGCCTCCTTGCTCTTCTGCTTGTACTGGGTCATGCGGAAAAGCTCGCCGGTATAAGAGCTGCAGGTAAGTATCCAGGACAGCTCCGCGTGAGCTGGAACATCCGACTGCACGAAAATGATGGACTTCTTGGGATCCACGCCTACAGCCATGTAAAGAGCTGCAATGTCCAGAATGTGGCTCTTAAGCTCCTTCGGATCCTTTGGGACCGTTATTGCATGCTCATCTACCACGCAGTAAACGCAGTCGTTTTCTTCCTGAAGCTCTACAAACTGCCTCAGAGCACCAAGATAATTACCGATATGAAGATTTCCTGTGGGCTGAACGCCTGAAAACACTCTCTTCATAGCTTTTTCCTCCTATATCAGACTGATCTGTTCGCTTCCGTCATCTGTCTTGCCATCGGGCTGCTCAGCGAAGCCCTGCTCTTCCTCGGAAGGGTCCTCGTCCTCCCTTATGGCTCTTGCCATGGTCACGATCTCCGTATCGCCCTCCACCTTCATGATGCGTACGCCCTGGGTGGTGCGGCTCATCTTGGAGATATCCGCCGCCTTGACGCGGATTATTATGCCGTCGGAGTTGATCATGAAGATCTCATCGTCCTCCCTGACGGTCATGGCGCCTATCAGCAGGCCGGTCTTGTCCAGCTTGCTCTTGTCGTAGGTGAGTATGCCCTTACCGCTGCGGGTCTGGATGCGGTAGTCCTTTACGGGCGAACGCTTGCCGTAGCCATACTTGGTGACCACTAAAAGCTCCTGCTTCTTGTCGTCGAAGAGCTCCATTGCAACGACATAGTCGCCCTTTTCCAGCTCTATGCCCTTTACGCCGCTGGCATTTCTGCCCATAGGCCTTACATCCTCTTCGCCGAAGGCTATTGCCCTGCCCTTGGCGGTGATTATAAGGACGGTGGAGCTGCCGGTGGACTGCTTGATGCCTACCAGCTCGTCCCCTTCCCTCAGCTTGATGGCGATGAGGCCGGTCTTTCTCATGCTCATGAACTCGGAAACCGCTGTCTTCTTGATCAAACCGTTCTTGGTGACGGCTATCAGATAGCGGGTCTCGTCTCCGGTCTTGAAGGGCATTATGGAGGAGATCCTCTCATGCTGCATCATGTTCAGGAAGTTGATGGCGGGAACGCCCTTGGCAGTCCTTCCGCCTTCGGGCACTTCGTAGGCCTTCAGGGTGAATACTCTGCCCAGATTGGTGAATACCGACAGGTAGTCGTGGGTGGAGCAGCTGACCAGATGGCGCACGAAGTCGTTTTCTCTTGTGGCCAGGCCAGTGATCCCCTTGCCTCCTCTCTTCTGGGTCTTGTATGTATCTGCGGAAACTCTCTTGATGTAGCCCAGGTGGGTGGCTGTTATCACCAGATCCTCCTCCTGGATCAGATCCGCTTCGTCCACCTCGTCCTCGTCTGCCACGATCTCGGTGCGGCGGTCATCGCCCCACTTCTTTGCGATCTCGGTCAGCTCGTCCTTTACCACACCCATCAGCAGGTAATCGCTGTCCAGCAGGCTGTTGTAATAGGCGATCTTCTTTTCCAGCTCTGCATATTCGTTTTCGATCTTGATGCGCTCCAGACCCTGCAGCCTTCTCAGCTGCATGTCCAGAATGGCCTGAGCCTGACGCTCGGAAAGGCCGAACTTCGCCATCAGCTGTTCCTTGGCATCGTCGTAAGCCTCTCTGATGGTCTTGATGATGGCATCGATATTGTCCAGAGCTATCAGGTAGCCTTCCAGAATGTGAGCCCTTGCCTCTGCTTTCGCCAGATCATAGCGGGTGCGGCGGGTCAGGACTTCTCTCTGGTGCTGAACGTATTCCTCCAGGATCTGCTTGAGAGTAAGCAGCTGGGGCTTTCCGTTCACCAGGGCTATCATTATGATGCTGAAATTGCTCTCAAGCTCGGAATGCTTGTAGAGCCTGTTCAGCATTACCTTGGGGTTGGCGTCCTTTTTCAGGTCGATGACCACGCGGACCTGTCCCTTGGAGGACTCATCGCGTATGTCTTTGATCCCCTCAAGCTTCTTGTCCTTTACAAGCTCTGCGATGTGCTGTATCATCACGGCCTTGTTTACGCCGTAGGGGACCTCGGTTATGAGTATGGAGACCTGGCCTCTTGGGCCTTCCTCTATGGTGGCCTTAGATCGTATCTTCACCTTGCCCTGGCCGGTAGTATAGGCCTGCTTTATGCCTGCCTTGCCAACGATGGTGGCACCTGTCGGAAAATCCGGTCCCTTGATGTATTTCATCAGCTTTTCGTCGCTGATGTCCGGATCGTCTATGAGATGCTTGGTTGCGGCAATGACCTCCCTCAGGTTGTGGGTAGGAATGGAGGTTGCCATGCCTACCGCGATGCCGTTGGAGCCGTTGACCAGAAGATTGGGAAATCTTGCGGGGAGAACTACAGGCTCTTCTTCTTCGCCGTCGTAGTTTGGCATGAAGTCCACTGTGTCCTTATCGATATCCCTCAGCATCTCCAGGGCAAAGGGCGCCATCCTGGCCTCGGTGTAACGGGAGGCTGCTGCGCCGTCGCCGTCCATGGAGCCGAAGTTTCCGTGGCCATCCACCAGGGGGTTCCTCATGTTCCAGGGCTGGGCCAGACGCACCATGGCGTCATAAATTGAGGTGTCGCCGTGGGGGTGGAATTTACCCATTACCTCGCCCACGATACGGGCTGATTTCTTATAGGGCTTATCCGGGGTGTTCCCCAGAGTGCTCATGCCGTAGAGTATCCTGCGGTGTACGGGCTTAAGGCCGTCGCGCACATCGGGAAGCGCTCTTGCAACGATTACAGACATGGAGTAATCGATGTAGGAGCTCTTCATTTCGTCGTATATCTCGTGCTGGAGTATCTTTTCGCCGCTTATCTGCTGCTGTTCAGACATTTTTTACCCTCCTTTACACGTCAAGAGTAGCATACTGGGCATTATCTTCGATGAACTTCTTTCTGGGAGGCACTTTATCTCCCATCAGAGTCGTGAAGATCTGGTCCGCAGCGGCCACATCATCGATAGTTATCTGTACCAGTGTCCTGGTGTTATAGTCCATGGTGGTCTCCCAGAGCTGGGTGGCGTCCATTTCGCCCAGACCCTTGTAGCGCTGAATCTCCACCTTCTTGCCGGCTTTTGCGAATTCCGCCAGAACCTTTTCCTGCTCCCTGTCAGAGTAGGTGTAGCGTATATCGTTTCCGCTCTTTACTCTGAAAAGCGGCGGCTGAGCGGCGTAGACATAGCCTCCCTCGATCAGCGGCTGCATGTAGCGGAAGAACAGGGTCAGGAGCAGAGTCCTGATGTGAGCTCCGTCCACGTCTGCATCGCTCATGATGATGATCTTGTGGTAGCGCAGCTTGGAAATGTCGAAATTCTTGCCGTAGCCGCAGCCAAAGGCTGTGATCATATCCTTGATGGTGTCGGACGCCAGCATGCGGTCTTCTCTTACCTTTTCAACGTTCAGGATCTTGCCTCTCAGCGGCAGTATGGCCTGGCGCTTCCTGTCTCTTCCCTCCTTGGCGGAGCCTCCTGCGGAGTCGCCCTCTACGATGAAGATCTCGGAAAGAGCGGGGTCCTTTTCGGAGCAGTCCGCCAGCTTGCCGGGCAGACTTGTGGAATCGAGCGCAGTCTTTCTTCTGGTGGCTTCTCTTGCCTTTCTTGCAGCCTCTCTTGCGCTGGCCGCCCTGGTGCACTTGCCCAGTATCTCCTTTGCCTGAGAAGGATGCTCCTCCAGATATGCGAAAATGTTGTCGTAGCTGACGCCGGAGACGAAGCTTCTCATGTCCGCATTGCCCAGCTTGGTCTTGGTCTGGCCTTCGAACTGGGGCTCTGTCAGCTTTACGGAAACGATGGCTGTAAGGCCTTCGGTGATGTCCTCGCCCTTAAGATCCGGATCCTTTTCCTTGATGATCTTGGACTTTCTGCCGTAATCGTTGATAGCCCTTGTGAGAGCTGTCTTGAAGCCGATCAGATGGGCGCCGCCTTCGATGGTATTGATGTTGTTGGCGTAAGAAAGTATGGTCTCGGAATAGGTGTCGGTCCACTGCATGGCAACCTCAGCCTCCTGAGACTTTTTGATGTTTTCAAAATAGATGATGTCCGGAATGATGGGATTCTTGTTGGCATTCTGGAAAGCTACATATTCCCTGATGCCGCCCTCGTAATGATAGGTGGCTTTTTTCTTCTTGCCTTCTCTCTCGTCCGTCAGAGTAAGCTTAATACCCTTGTTCAGGAAAGCCATTTCCCTTAAGCGCTGCTCCAGAATATCGAATTTGAAGTCGAGATCGTCGAAGATCTCCTCATCCGGCATGAAAATAGTGTGGGTGCCGGTCTTGTTTCCGCATTCGCCCACTACCTCCACAGGACTGGTCACCTTGCCTCTTGAATAGGTCTGGCGGTAGATCTTGCCGTTTCGCAGCGATTCCACCTGCATGAAGGTTGAAAGCGCGTTAACTACCGATGCGCCTACGCCGTGGAGACCGCCGGATACCTTATATCCGCCTTCTCCGAACTTGCCGCCGGCATGAAGCACTGTCATTATTACCTCCATGGCGGGTTTGTGCATCTTCGGATGCTCGTCCACCGGCATTCCTCGTCCGTCGTCTGTTACCTCTATTGATCCGTCTTCCCTTATGGTGACGCTTATATTTTTACAAAAGCCGGCCAGAGCTTCATCAACGGAGTTGTCTACGATCTCGTATACCAGATGATGAAGACCTCTTGAGCTGGTGGTACCGATGTACATACCTGGTCTTTTTCTTACAGGTTCAAGTCCCTCAAGTACCTGTATCTGCTCCGCATTGTAAACCTGACTGTCAGGCTGCAGATCATTCAGTGCCATTAAATTATCCTCCGTTTTTTTGCATTTAAAACTATCGAATTATACCAGTTTTAAGCCGCCTAATCAAGGCGTAGACAAAAGAAATCTTCAGTGTTATCATTTTTTTGCAAAAATTATTTTTCCCGCATCAGAAAGCCTCTCAGAGGCTTTTACACTATATATAGTAATGTGGAAAAAGCAAAAGAACTTTTTCCACAAGCTGTGGATAAAACTGTGGAATACCATATTTTTTCGTTTTTTACTGTTGATATTCCTGTGGAAAACCTTTTTTGCTATAATAGGCGTTAACACAAAATGTGCTATTTTTTATATGCAGGTAATTTTTTATGACTAAAACAGAGCTGAAAACCAACTGGGAGAAGGTGCTTGTGATACTCCAGGAGAGCATGGACAGACTGCTCGTGGACAGCTATTACCGTCCCATGAAGCCCATCAAGATCAGCGAAAGGGATCAGAAGATCACCTTCCTGACGGACATCAGCGCAGCCTATCATCAGGTGACCATAAACAGGCATCTGAAAGAGCTGACTGATGCCATAGAGCAGGTATTCGGAAAACCCTACGAGGTAGTGGTAACAGACGAGGAGCCAGAGGAAGAAGAAACAGGATCCGTACAGACGGAAATAGAAAACTTCGACCCTAAATATACCTTTGAGAGCTTCGTGCCCGGCAACAACAGCCGTCTGGCCTACATGGCCTCCTATGCTGTAGCGGAAGCCTTTGAAAAGAAATTCAATCCTCTCTTTATATATGGTGGTTCGGGGCTTGGAAAGACCCACCTTCTTCATTCGATAGGTCTGTTCGTAAGAAGAAACCGTCCAAGAAAAAAGGTCCTTTACGTTTCTTCTGAGACCTTTACAAATGAATACATTCAGTCTGTAAGAAGAGAACGCGACGGAATGATGGATGAGTTCCGCAAAAAATACAGAAGCCTGGATTATCTGCTGTTCGACGATGTGCAGTTCCTTGCAAACAAGACAGAAACTCAGACAGAGCTTTTCAACACCTTTGAAGCTCTGTACAATGCCGGCAAACAGATAGTTTTCACCAGCGACAGACCTCCTAAGGATCTGGGAGATATACCTGACAGACTTATATCCCGCTTTTCCTGGGGACTTATAGCAGATATCCAGCCTCCCGAGTACGAAACAAGGCTTGCAATACTGGAAAATAAAGCAATTCTTGAGGATCTGGATATCAAAGACCCGGATCTTCACGATGCTCTTGACCTGATAGCCCAGAGCATTCAGAATAATATTAGGGAACTGGAAAGTGCCTTCACAAGAGTTCTTACTTTCTCCAGGCTTTCCAATGCAAGGATAACCAAAAGCTTCGCAAAGGAAGTTCTTTCGGAAATATACGATACAAAAGCAAGAGATGTGGGGCCGGATGATATAAAAAAGGCAGTAGCATCCTATTTTTCAATAAAGGTCAGCGATCTTGAATCTCCTGCAAGGGTAAGATCCATAGCTTATCCCAGGCATATAGCTATCTATCTTGTCAGAAATATGCTTGGCTATTCGCTTCCGGATACAGGAAAGCAGTTCGGAGACAGAGATCACACCACTGTTATGAATTCTCTTAAGAAGATACAGGCTGATCTCATGAAAAACAAAGAGCTTCAGTCGACCATAGACAAGATAAAACAGAGCCTGGAATAATCAACAGCATTGTTGAAAGTTTTACATGAGTTTTCAACAGCTTTTACACAGAGCTGAAGGCTTATAAAAAGCGATAAAGGGCCGCTTATCCACTTTTCAACAGGCCCTAATACTAAAACTACTTAAAATTTAATTAAAAATATAAGGAGCAGCCATGAAATTTACATGCACACAGACAGCACTTAACAAAGCAGTTAACACAGTATCAAAGGCAGTTTCTTCGAGAACCACAATTCCTATCCTTAGAGGAATACTAATGAAGGTCGAAGGCGGAAAGCTTACAATGACATGTTCAAATCTGGACATGAGCGTAGAAAGCTCAATAGATGTTCAGGGAGCAGAGGAAGGAAGCCTTGTCGTTCCTGCCAGGATGTTCGGAGAGATAATCAGAAGACTTCCGAATGCTCTGATAACCATTGCAACAGATGACAGAAACAATCTTTCTATCAATTGCCTGGGCTCGGTATTTTCTCTTGTTGCTATGCCTGCTGAAGATTATCCTTCCGTAGGAAATATAAATGCTGCAAAAGAAGCAGATGTTTCAAAGGATGATTTCAACGATCTTATCAGAAAAACAGGCTTTGCTGCTTCAATAGATGAAAAGAAGGGCATACTTACCGGCTGCCTCGTAAGATTCCTGGATGGCAGAATTGAAATGGTAGCTCTTGATGGTTTCAGAATGGCCATTGCAAACTGTCCTTATGATAAGGAAATGAAGACTGATGTTGTTATACCTGCCAGAATACTGTCTGATGTAAGCAAGATTTTAAGCGAGAGTGAAGCTGATATCGTTACGATAGGTATAGACGACAAGAAAGCCGGCTTTACATGCGGAGAGACCAGGCTCATTGCAAGACTTCTTGAAGGCGAATACATCCAGTATGAAAATATCCTTCCTAAGGAATATAAGACAAAAATCACTATCCAAAGAGATGAACTTTCCTCCAGCATCGAAAGAGCTTCTCTGTTCTCTAAGGAAGGCAAAAATAATCTAATAAGAATAGATGTTTCCGACGGAAGCTTTGATATCAGTTCAAGAAGTGAAGAAGGCAATGTAAATGAACACATAATGGCAGAGGTAGAAGGAGATCCTATCACTATAGGTTTCAATTCCAAGTATGTTGTGGATGCTCTTAAAGCTGTAAATGACGATGAAGTGGTATTCGAAATGACCAGCAGCGTTACTTCCTGCCTCATTAAGCCTGCAGAAGGAGACAGCTATACCTTCCTTGTCCTTCCTGTAAGGATGACAGTCTAAAATATGTATTTTAAAAGCATAAGCATCAAAAATTTCAGAAACTATAAAGAACAGACTCTCGAATTCGATAAGAAGCTGAATATTTTCTTAGGAGAAAATGCTCAGGGAAAGACAAATCTGCTTGAGGGTCTGTTTGTTATGGGTCTTGGCAAGTCTTTCAGAACAAATAAGGATACAGAAATGATAAGCTTTGGCAGTGAAAATGCCAGAGCAAAATCAATCGTATGCAGCGATGATGGCCGGGAAAACGAAATTGAGATAGATTATTCAAGAGAAGGAAAGATAATAAAGCTGGATGGCATAAAGATAGACAGAGCCATGGATATGGTAGGAAATGTCTATATAGTCGTTTTTGCTCCGGACGATCTTAAAATAGTAAAAGAAGGACCGGATAACAGAAGAAAATATCTTGACCGTGAGCTATGCCAGATAAAACCTGTTTATTACAGCGATCTTGGAAATTATAAAAGAGTTCTAAAACAAAGAAATATGATGCTGCGTCAGAATACCAGCGATTTTCAGCTTTTCGATGTGTTTGACGAAGCACTTGCGGATTACGGAATAAGAATAGTAGACGAAAGAGAAAGATTCATAAAAAGGGTCGAAGAGATAAGCAGAGGCATTCTTTCGGAGATTTCCGGAGGAAAGGAAGTTCTTAGTCTCAGCTATGAGACTAGAATAAGTCCCGCTGAAGGCAAAACAAGAGAAGAAAGAAAGGAAGAATACAAGGAACTGCTGGCTAAAAGCTTTGAGAGCGACATTTATAAAGGTTTTACCGGCTTTGGACCTCATAAAGACGATCTGAAAATAGAAATAGACGGTATAGATATACGTCAGTTCGGATCTCAGGGTCAGCAGAGAAGCGCTGCTCTTTCCATGAAGCTGGCAGAAATAGAGCTCATACGCCAGGAGACCGGAGAGAAGGCCGTTCTTCTTCTTGATGATGTGCTTTCTGAGCTGGATAAAAACCGCCAGCGCTTTCTTATCGAGGCTATGAGCGATGTTCAGGTATTCATCACTACTACATCAATAGACGAAAAGCTTATGCAGCTGCTTCCCGCGGGCAAGAGTTTTACCGTGGAAAGCGGAAATGTGTTGACATAAAAAGCTTTAAACTATATAATTTTACGGCAATTATCTCGACCATAGCGAGATAATGATATTAATATTGCAATGAAGGGAGGAAAATTCCATGGCAGGTAAAATGACATTTCAGCCTAAAAAGCTTCAGAGAAAGAAGGAGCACGGCTTCCGCAAGAGAATGGCTACCAAGAACGGCAGAAAGGTTCTCAAGAGAAGAAGACTGAGAGGAAGAAAGTCCCTTACAGTATAATGCTGAAGAACGATATACTCAGGAAAAGAGAAGACTTTGACAGTCTCTATAAGAACGGCAAATCAGCCGGAAGCAAGTATGTCGTTTTGTTGTACAGAAAAAACGGACTTTCAACGAACCGCTTTGCTTTTGTAGCAAGCAAAAAAGTCGGCAAAAGTGTTCAGAGAAACAGAGCAAGGCGTCTGATGAAAGAAGCCTTAAGGCTTTCTGAGCTTGAGCTGCCGACAGGCTATGACATGATATTCATAGCAAGAAACACTATAACGGAATCGAAATGTGCGGATGTGAAAAAATCTATCGAAGCCGCAGTAAAGAGAGCGGGTCTGACCGCGTAAAGAGATGAAATACATTTTCGTTGTTTTCATAAACATATATCAGACGCTGATCTCGCCGTTACTTCCGGGCTGCTGCCGCTATATTCCGACATGCTCACAGTATTGCAAGGAAGCTATACTGAAATATGGCGTAATTAAAGGCGGAATGCTTGGAATCAAAAGGATCTTAAGATGCCGTCCGGGTTGTCCCGGTGGTTATGATCCTGTTCCATAGGGAACAATCACTAACTTGGAGGAAAAGGCAAATGCTAAAACCCATTGCTATATTGATAGGATTTATTTTGTCCTTCATATACAAACTGGTAAACAATTATGGCATTTCCATTATCATTCTGACTCTGCTTACAAGAATCGTAATGCTGCCAATGTATTCAAAACAGATAGAATACAGTGCAAAAATGTCTGCAGTTCAGGATGAAGTAAAGGAAATACAGGCCAAATACGCAGCAAATCAGGCTAAAATGAACGAAAAGATGCAGGAGATCTATGCCAGAGAAGGCATCAGCCCCATGTCAGGCTGCCTTCCCATGCTTATCCAGATGCCCCTGATCCTCGGTCTTTTTTCGCTGCTCAGAACACCGCTCGCTTATATGAGCCAGCCCGCAATGGTTATGGCTGTACACGAATCCTTCCTTTGGGTGAAGGACCTGTGCCAGCCGGATAACTGGATTCTGCCTATTCTTGCAGGTCTTACTACTTATCTTACCACTCAGGCCACCTCTGCAGCTACAGGTCCTGCAGGCGGAATGAATTCAGCTGTCATGAAGTATGTCTATCCAATAATGATAGTCATGCTGGGCAGAAGCTTCCCCGCAGGTCTTGCGCTTTACTGGGCAGTAGGAAATGCTTTCACCATCGTTCAGACTCTTGTAATGAACAAGAAGAGAGAGCAGGTAAACTTCGATGCCGAAGTGGAAAGAGAAGCCAGAAAGAACGTAAAAAAGAGACAAAACAAAAATTAATCTTTGGAGTAAATTAGATGAGATATGCAGAAAAGTGGGGCGACAGCATCGAAGGTGCTGTAGATCTGGCCCTTCAGGACCTGGGTCTTACGAGAGATCAGGTTACTGTAACCGTACTGGAACAGCCCAGCAAGGGTTTTTTCGGTATCGGATCCAAGCTTGCAAAGGTTAGAGTTGAAGAGATCGCAAAGGAAGAGCCTGTAAAAGAGATCAAAGAGGAGCCTAAGCAGAAGGAAGAAGCTGCTAAGGAATATAAAAAGCCAGCAGTAAAGGCTGAAGCTCCGGTGATCGAAGAAACCGAAGCCGATGATGATACTGAGGATGAAGAGGCTCCCAGAAAGCAGAATTCAAAAAGAAGAGACAGGAACAGAAACAGAAAGCGCAAGGAAAAGAAGACCGCTGAAAAGAAGGATCTACCGGGTTTTGCGGCGGAGGACTTCGTTTACGAGGAAGGCACGCTTCTTTCCGAAAAGCCCGAAAATCTGGTTGAAGCTCCGGATTCCGAAGCAAGAAAGTTCCTGGACAGCATGTTCAGAGAAATGGGTATAGACGTAAGCGTTAAGGTCTACACCAATGATGAATGTGTATACGCAGAGGTCGATGGACCTGACTGCGGCACTGTGATCGGCAAGAGGGGACAGACCCTGGATGCCATTCAATATCTGACCAGTCTTGTTGTCAACAAGGACAACAATTCCTATATCAGAACGATAATCGATGCTGAAGGATACAGAAGAAAGAGAGAGCTTACTCTTGAAAAGCTGGCTATAAGGCTGGCGGAGAAGGCTATCAAGAACGGCAGGAGCATAAGGCTTGAGCCTATGAATCCTTACGAAAGAAAGGTGATCCACTCCGTTCTTCAGAAGTATCCCGGTGTAAGCACCAGAAGCGAGGGCGAAGAGCCCTACAGAAGGGTAGTTATAGAGCCCTCAAAATAGCGCTGAAAGCTGCCTTTAACAAGGCAGCTTTTTTGTTATAATACTATTTGTGATGGGCTATTTTGCGCTGTGCGCTCCCCAATCGCTAAGTGCCGGCGGCATTCGCATTGTCCGTCACACGGATGGTGCTTGCGAATAATATATTAATATACTGCAAACAATGAATGATATAAAGCTGGAACGGATCAGCAGATAAGAAACATGCAAGACACTACTATTGCGGCAATTTCAACTGCATATGGAGAGGCCGGGATCGGCGTTATAAGGATATCGGGACCTGAAGCCCTGACTGTCGGCCAGGCCGTTTTTAAGCCTGCTTCGGAAAAGTGCCGCTTTGTTCCGAGAAAGATGTATTTCGGCAGGGCAAAGGATGCCTCAGGAAACAGCCTCGATCAGGTGCTTTTCGTGTATTTCAAGGCTCCTTTCAGCTATACAGGCGAGGATGTGGTGGAAATACAGTGCCACGGCAGCCTTATGTCCCAGAAGGCCATACTTGCTGCCATACTTCAGGCGGGGGCAGAGGCTGCGGAAAAAGGAGAATTCACAAAACGCGCCTTTATAAATGGCAAGCTGGACCTTTCTCAGGCTGAGGCTGTGATAGATCTTATCAAAGCCAGGAGCAGCAGGGGTTTTGAGCTGGCGGAAAAACAGCTGGAAGGAAAGCTCTCGAAGAAGGTAAAGGATGCCAGGCAGGAGCTTCTGGACTGCCTTGTAGATATAGCGGTAAATATGGACTATCCGGACGAGGATATAGAGCTGATCCAGTACGAAAAACTCATTAACAGTTTATTAGCGATAAACGATGAACTATTGAAAATGCTGGAGTCTGCGGAAGAAGGCCGGATCGCAAGGGAGGGCCTTTCAGTCGCCATAGTGGGCAGCCCCAATGTGGGAAAATCCTCTCTTATGAACTATCTTCTCAACGAGGACCGGAGCATCGTGACTGATATTCCGGGCACTACCAGGGATACAGTGGAGGAACAGGCCAGCATCCGAGGCATACAGCTCAGACTGGTGGACACCGCAGGCATACATGACACTTCGGATCTGGTGGAGAGCCTTGGAATAGAAAGAAGCAGGGAAAGCTTCAGCAGAGCGGACCTTGTCCTTCTTGTTATAGACGCCTCTTCAGAGCTTAATGCAGAGGATAAAGAACTGCTTGAGCTTTGCAGGGACAGAAATGCGCTTGTAGTTCTGAACAAGCAGGACCTTGATGTCAGGACCGGAGAGGAAGAAATAAGAAGCTACTGTCCGGAGGGCCGGATAATAAGCTGTTCGGTGCTTTCCGGCACCGGTCTGAGCGCTCTTGAGGATGCTATTGAAAACATCGCAGGAGGAAATATAAGAAGGGAAGACCTTATCCTTTCCAATGCAAGGCACATTCAGCTGGTCAGAAACGCTTCCAGGGAGCTTGAAGAGGCTGTTATGATGGCTAAGGCTAAAGAAGCACTGGACTTTATCGAAGTGAACGTCCATGCCGCCTTCGATTATCTTGGAGAAATTACCGGAGATACCGCAGGAGATGAGCTGATAAACGAGATTTTTAGCAGATTTTGCCTGGGAAAATAAACAGATTTCTGTAAGCTGCGGTGGATTTCAGCCGCCGTTCACATAAAGAGCAATTATGGACATCAAGAAAATGGGACAATATGATGTGGCAGTAATAGGTGCGGGTCACGCAGGATGCGAGGCCGCGCTTGCTGCTGCGCGCATGGGCATGAGGACGCTGATCCTTTCAATTAATCTGGAGGCAGTGGCTAACATGTTCTGCAATCCCGCCATCGGAGGCACGGGAAAAGGCCATCTGGTGAGGGAGATCGACGCCCTGGGCGGTCAGATGGGGCTTGTTATAGACAAAAGCTTCATTCAGAGCCGCATGCTCAACGCTTCAAAGGGTCCTGCGGTCCATTCTCTGAGAGCTCAGGCGGACAAGCAGAGATATCACGAGGAAATGAAGCGCTGCCTGGAGGAACAGGAGGGGCTTCTACTTAAGCAGGGCGAGGTCACAGACATAGATTTCGATGAAGATGGCAGCGTAAAAGGGATATTGCTGAGGACCGGAGCCTATTATTCCTGCAAAGCTGTAGTGCTTGCAACCGGCACTTTCCTTAAGGGAAGGATATTCATAGGCGACAGCAACTATTCCAGCGGTCCCAATGGTCTGGCTCCTTCGGTGGATCTGGCTGAAAACCTTAAGAAAAAGGGTTTTGAGCTGCGCCGCTTCAAGACCGGAACTCCTGCAAGAGTCCTGTCGGGCAGTCTTGATTATTCTAAAATGACGGTTCAGCACGGGGACGAACCCATTACGCCCTTCTCTTTTATGAACGATGAGCTGTTCTGCGAACAGAAGGACTGCTATCTAACATATACTAACGAGGAAACTCACAGGATAATCAGGGAAAACTTCGGCAGATCGGCACTTTTTTCGGGAGATATCGAAGGGATCGGGCCCAGATACTGTCCTTCCATAGAGGATAAGCTGCGCCGCTTCCCGGATAAGGAGCGTCACCAGCTCTTTATCGAACCGGAGGGGCTCAATACCGAGGAAATGTACCTTCAGGGCATGAGCTCAAGTCTGCCTGAGGATGTACAGGAGGCTTTTTACCGTAGCATCGAAGGTCTTGAGCATGCTCAGATAGTAAGAAGCGCCTATGCAATAGAGTATGACTGCATAGATCCTCTGCAGCTGAAGCTTAATCTGGAGCACAGGGATCATCCCGGACTATTCTGCGCCGGCCAGTTCAACGGCAGCTCGGGCTACGAGGAGGCTGCAGCTCAGGGTCTTATGGCAGGCATCAATGCTGCGCTGAAGCTTCAGGGCAGGGAGCCATTTATACTTGACCGGTCCGAAGCCTATATTGGCGTGTTGATAGATGATCTTGTGACCAAGGGAACTAACGAGCCTTACAGGATAATGACCTCCAGAGCGGAGTATCGCCTTGTCCTGAGGCAGGATAATGCGGATATCAGGCTCACAGAAAAGGGCAAGGCTCTTGGACTTGTGTCGGAAACAAGGTATAATAAGTTCAAAGATGGGCTTAAAGCCTATGAAAATGAGCTGAAAAGGCTGAAAGAGACGAGTTTTTCTCCTGCGGAGATCAATCCTCTGCTTTCTGAACTTGATTCATCGCCTGTTGAGGGGCGGATCAGCTTATTTGAGATACTTAAAAGGCCGGAGCTGAGCTATGATGCTCTGGAAAAGATCGATAAGGACAGACCTCAGCTGTCCAGGCATATAAAGACTAAAATAGAAGTTGAGATAAAGTATTCCGGCTATATTTCCAAACAGGAGAGCCAGGTGAACCGTTTTAAAAGGCTTGAGACCATGGCTCTTTCCGAGGACATCGACTATTCTGCTATTGCGGGGCTGAGGCTTGAAGCAAGGCAGAAGCTGAACGACATAAAGCCTCTGTCTGTGGGACAGGCATCCAGGATATCCGGAGTGTCGCCTGCGGACATAAGCGTGCTGATAGTCTGGCTGGAAAAGACCAGACGTCAGAGGAAAAGGGATAAGGAAGATGCAGACGATCTTATCTGATGAAAGATTTGAAAAGCTTGCGGATATCATCCTCGAGTGGAACGAAAAGATAAATGTGACGGCCATAAGGGATCGGGAAGAGTTTATGCAAAAAAACGTACAGGACTCCCTTGCTCCTCTTGTTTTGCCTGAGTTTAAGAATGCGAAAACGGTTCTTGACCTCGGGACCGGAGGGGGCTTTCCGGGGCTTCCGCTGGCCATTGCCTGTCCGGAAAAGGAATTTTACCTTGTGGATTCCATCGCGAAAAAGCTTAAGGTCGTAAGCGATGCTGCGCTTAAGCTTGGACTTTCCAATGTTTCCGTGCTCCACAGCAGAGCCGAGGATCTTGCCATGCCTGCAAAAAAGGGCTCCAGGCTCAGCGTTCCCGGCCGGGAGCAGCAGGACTGCGTCGTTTCCCGGGCAGTGGCTAACATGAGCACTCTGTCCGAATACTGTCTGCCGCTGGTCAGACCCGGCGGATATTTTATTGCCTTCAAGACGGAAAATGCCATGGAAGAGATAGAGGAAGCAGCTAACGCCATAGAGATACTGGGCGGAGGGGAGATGCGTATTGAGAACACGGACAGCGGGGATGGTCACATACTCGTGGTCGTAAAAAAGCTCCGCTCAACACCTTCAAAATATCCCAGGCGCAAGGGTCTCCCTGCGTCAGAGCCCCTGAAATAGAGGACATCGCCATGAATAAGGATGTAATGAGGGATGCCATAGAAAGCGAAAGGCTCGTTCTCTTCCCCTATACCGCTGAGAATCTGGCGCTGTTCAATAGGGATCTGCCCGCATTTGAGGAAAAATACGGCATAGTTTACCGCGGGGAGGAGCTGGACTATCTTTTGCGGAGCTTTCTGCACAGGCTGGAGAAGGAAATAGCAGAGGATGAGCAGAACTATCTGTTTTTTACGGAATTTCTGATAGTCCTTAAGGAAAACAGCCATGTAATTGGCTCTATTGATTATAAATACGTGCCCAAAGATGGGGTCACAGAGGTTGGCTACGGCATGAACCCGTCTTATACCGGTAATGGATATATGACGGAAGCCCTTGGCGCCTTTCTGAAATTCGGTAGAAGCCTTGGCATTAAGACCGTGCTTGCTGATACCCTGCCGGGCAATGTAAAGTCCCAGAATGTGCTTAAACGCTGCGGTTTTGAGTTCCTGAAGGAGGACGGCAATCTGTGGTGGGAATATAAAATGGATGGCATAAGGCTGGTAAAGCCGACCGCGGAATATGCTGCGCAGATAGAAGCTTACCGCTCGGATTTCCCGGAAAACCGTATGCGGGTGACTTATATCCCGGAGCGCATACCGGGTATGGATCACCTGGAGGAGTTTGAAAGCGTTCCCGAATGGCTTGAGTACTGCGATTCCATGAAGGGGAAGATCAGCTGGTATATGGCAGTCAGAAACAGCGATGACAGGATCGTGGGTTTCTGCTGTCTTCGTCACAGCCTTGAATACGACGACGATGATCCTGCATTCGCTTCCCATATAGGCTGTTCGGTCCGTCCGGATGAGCGGAGAAAAGGTTATGCCACGGAGCAGCTGCGGCTTATGCTAAATAAAGCCCGTGAAGCCGGTCTTGAAAGCGTAAGGATAGTCTGCAGGGATGTAAATATAGGCAGCAACAAGGCCATAATCGCAAACGGCGGTGCATTTATCGATTCGATATATGGAGAGCTTTCGGGCCTTACTATAAACAGGTACGATATCAGACTCAATTAGCAGCTGAATAGCAGGAGTGGTAAATGAATATAGAAAAGATGGGGCATGAGCTTTCCGTATGCAAGCTCAGAAGCCTTGAAAATATAAGGAAAGACAGCAGATTTTTCTTTCTCGGCGTTACAGATCAGGAGATCTCTCTGGTCTGCAGTACGGATGAAGTGCCTTCCGATGCCTATGAAAGGGAGGATGGCTGGAAGGCCTTCAGAATAGTCGGGATACTGGATTTTTCGCTTGTGGGCATATTATCCCGCATAAGCAACATACTTGCAGAGAACGGCATAGGCATATTTGCGGTCTCCACCTACAATACCGACTATATAATGGTTAAAAAGGAAAGTTTTGAGAAAGCACTGGCAGTTCTTGCTGATGCAGGTTACGCAGTGCTGTAGAAATGTTTCACGTGAAACTGTGATCGGAGCGCCTGAATGGTAAGACTTGAAGCTGTCAGCCCGGAGAAGAAGGAGCTTCTCTGGAACATCAATCAGAAATACCTGTACGAGATGACCCTGTATTACGACGATCCCATGGACGGAGAGGGGAACTATCACTACGGGTATTTCGACAAATACTTTGAGGACCCCTTGAGAAAGGCCTTTTTCATCTACAGCGACGCCGCTCTTGTGGGCTTTGCCATGATCAATCCCTATTCATTTATCGGCGGGCAGCCGGATCATGTAATGGCGGAATTCACCATATTTCCCGCCTTCAGGGGAAGACACTACGGTCGGGATGCCGCAAGGCTTTTGCTTGAGCGCTTTCCCGGGCGCTGGGAGATAAAATATAACGAAAAAAACATAAAAGCCAAATCCCTCTGGACGGGGCTTACTGAACCCTTTGGTCCGGAGTTCCATCACCTGAACGCAGAAGAGACGGTAATAATTTTTTCAACAGCATCTGTAAAGGAGGACGCTGCGATGTATATAAGAAAGTCGACGATGGAGGATGTTCCTCGCATAATGGAAATAATCGTAAGGGCGCGAAAATTCATGGCGGAGACCGGAAATCCCACCCAGTGGTACAATGACAGGCCCCGTCAGGAGGAGATCGAAAAAGATATCGCGAACGGAACGGGTTATGTCTGCGTTCATGAGGATAGGATAATCGGCACATTCCACTACAACTACGGAGATAAAATAGAACCTTTCTACAATAATCTTATAGAAGGGGAATGGATCGACGACAGTCCGTATGCGGTTATCCACAGGATTGCCAGCGACGGCACGGTAAAGGGCACCGGAGCCTTCTGCCTTAACTGGGCTCTGGAGCAGTGCGGACATATCAGGATAGACACTCATCCCAATAACAAGCCCATGCAGGGGCTTCTGAACAAGCTTGAATACACCAAATGCTGCGTGATTCCGGTAAAATTCGATGGAAGCGTGCGCTGGGGCTATGAAAAGTCTGCTCTTACAGACAAACTGAGGGGATAGGACCGGCAGCGGAATGATAATTTCGGAAAAAGAACTGGATGAAACGCTTCTAGAAGAGCTGATAAAGCTGTCGAAGGATTGGGAAGCTGAAAACAGCTGCCGCGGATACAGGGCAAATACTGCTGCGGATATTGAAGGCAAAAGGATATTCACGGCAGAGGAGGATGGCAGGATACTTGCTTATCTTTTCGGGTATCATGAAAAGAGCAGAAACAGCAGCTCCGTGATGCCTGAAGGCACTGATATATTTGAGATCGAGGAGCTTTATGTGCGCCCGGAGCACAGATCCCAGGGCATTGGCCGCAGACTGTTTGCATTTGCAGAGAATTCCGTAAGGAATGAAGCAGATTATATTATGCTGAGCACTGCGACAAAAAACTTCAGAGCCATTCTGCATTTCTATGTGGATGAGCTTGACATGAACTTCTGGAATGCCAGGCTTTTCAAGAAGCTGAAAAAGGGGTGTGAAAGCAGGTGACAGCGCAGGAAATGTGGGAAAAGGCCGGTTTTAGCGGAGAATACGATGCATGGAGCTTCGGCAGCGATCCTGATGGCCTGGCAGAACTGGTGCTGAAGGGGAAAAAGCGCGCCACGTCTTCTGCTTATCAGCTCTACGCGCTTGAAGGAGAAGATATCCCTCGCATCGGAGACATGAGCGTCATCCTTGATTCCGAAGATAATGCGGTCTGCATCATAAAGGATGTTGCCGTTTATGTCTGCAGCTATAGGAAGATAAGTGCGGATTATGCGGCTATGGAAGGAGAGGGTGACGGTTCTCTGGAATACTGGAGAAGCGTTCACGAGCCGTTTTTCAGAGAAGAGCTCAGCCCTCTGGGCATTGATTTTACCGAAGATATGCCGGTCCTGTGCGAAGAATTCGAGCTTGTATACCCTTTATAGTTTCACGTGAAACATTTAAGATATTATGGGAGGGCAGAAATGATCAATAAACTTCTCGATGTGGGAAACCGCTATGCAAAGAAAAGTACCTGGAAGGATTTTGCGCTGCTCAAGTTTTGCATCTTTCCGTTGGGCGTGATATGCGGGACGCTGATTCCTAAAAGGCAGAAAAAGAAAGCCAGAGCGGCATCTGCAGCGTTATTTGCCGTTACTTATGTTCCGCTGATGGCAAAGCTTATAAAAATAATAATGAGTGAGGATGAATGATGGCCGAATTTGAGAAAAAAGAATGCAGGATATTTGAGGAATTCAATAAAGGCTGGGCTCTTGTTACTGCAGGAAACATGGAGGAGTTCAACGGCTGCACTGTAAGCTGGGGCAGCATGGGAACCCTGTGGGGCAGACCGGTAGTGACCGTATACCTGCATCCAAGCCGCTATACCACCGATTTTGCGAAGGCTAACGAATACTTCACCGTAAGCTTTTTTCCAGAGGAATACAGAAAGGCGCTCAGTATAATGGGCTCAAAATCCGGACGTGACTGCGACAAGGTGGCAGAGGCCGGCCTTACAGCCATACAGTGCGGTGATTCTGTAACATATAAGGAAGCAAAACGCACATTCCTCTGCCGCAAGCTTTATCAGGGCAAATTTGACAAAGCAGGTCTTGATCCGGAGATCGCAGAGCTCTACAGATCCAGACCACAGGCCTTCCCGCCTGATGAAAACGGGGAGTGGCAGCCCCACTGGATCTTCGTAGGCCAAGTGGTTGATGTAATAGAATAATCCGGGCTGGCACAAGTCCTCAAAGCCTTGAAAAATCAAGCTCTCCGGGGTTTTCGCCTTGCAGGGCTGCTGCTTTGAATGTTTCACATGCAGCATCTGAAAAACAGATGTTTCACGTGAAACATTTTTAATTTGTAACAATAAAGATATGGAATATAAATGTGAAATAGGATATACTAATCAGGATCGATAAAAACTGATTTAAGCAAACGCAAATTGCATCAAAGATGTCAACAGAGGAAATATATGGGTAAAGTAATAGCTATTTTCAATCAGAAGGGCGGTGTCGGAAAAACCACCACCAATATAAATCTTGCAGCCTGCCTTGCGCTGAAGGGCCGGAAGATACTCGTAATAGACATGGATCCCCAGGGCAACACCACCAGCGGCCTGGGAATACAGAAGCGCGGGCTGCACTATACAAGCTATGATCTGCTGATAGAGGAAAATCTGGACACGGAAGCTGTTATTCTCAAGACTTCCACCAAGAATCTCGATATCATTCCCGCCAGCGTGGATCTGGCAGGCGCAGAGATAGAGCTTGTGCAGCTGGAGGGCAGAGAAGGCCGCCTGAAGAGGGCGATCGACCAGATAAAAGACCGCTATGACTATATTTTCATAGACTGCCCGCCTTCACTGGGCCTGCTCACCATCAACTCCCTGACCGCTGTCAACAGCGTACTTATCCCTATTCAGTGCGAATTTTACGCGCTGGAGGGCGTAAGCCAGCTGGTCAGCACCGTAAATCTCGTGAAACGCAGTCTGAATCCCGGACTTCAGATCCAGGGGGTGATACTTTCCATGTTCGACGGCAGGACGAATCTGTCCCTTCAGGTTGTGGAAGAGGTGAAGCGTTTCTTCGGAGACAAGCTATACAACACAGTAATACCAAGGAATGTAAGGCTTGCGGAAGCTCCCAGCTACGGTCTTCCCATTACAAGCTACGATCCCAAATCCAAAGGCGCAAAGGCTTATCAGGCTTTCGCTGCGGAGTTCCTGAGAATGGAGGCTGAAAATGAGTAAAGCAAAAACCGGCGGCCTGGGAAGAGGCCTGGGCAGCCTTATAGCGGACAGTTATTTCAACACTCAGCCCGTCAGCATAGAGAGCGGCGAGGGCGAAAGCGACAAGCTTTCCGAAGAGGCTAAAATAATAGAAAGCATCAGAAATTTAAGCGCAGATAACTTTCAGAACCTGCCGCAAAGCAGCGCTCAGAAGGCTGCAGAAGACGGTAGTGAGCGCGTTGTTTACATAAAACTGTCGGACATCAAGCCCAACTCCATGCAGCCAAGAAAGAGCTTCAGCGAGGAAGCTCTGCAGGAGCTGGCTGATTCCATTATGGAGTACGGCGTCATTCAGCCCGTGCTGCTCCGCCCTGCGAAAACCGGCTACGAGCTGGTAGCAGGTGAACGCCGCTGGAGAGCTGCAAGAAAGGCCGGTCTGAAGGAGATCCCGGCTATCATAAGGGATCTCGATGACAGGCAGAATGCATTTTATGCGCTCATAGAAAACATGCAGAGAGAGGATCTGAACGCTGTCGAGGAAGCTCAGGGCATTCAGAAAATGATAGAAGAATATGGTCTGAGCCAGGAGGAGGCCTCCAGAGCCGTAGGCAAGTCCAGGCCTTATATCACCAACTCGCTGAGACTTTTAAGGCTGCCTGCTAAGGTTCAGGAAATGGTCGTTGCCGGCACTCTCAGTGCAGGTCATGCAAGAGCGATCGCAGGGCTCAGCTCCGAAAAGCTTCAGCTTGAAGCTGCCGAAAAAGCTGCTGCAGAGGGCTGGTCAGTACGCAAGATCGAAAGCTACACAGGCGCCAAGTCAGGCAGAAAACCCGGCAGAAAGAAGACCGCCAAGAGCGCAGATATCAGGCGCATAGAAGAGCAGCTTTCTGAAAACCTCGGAACGAAGATTGCCATCAAAGGCAGCGAGGCCAAGGGCCAGATAATACTGGATTACTACAGCAGAGAGGAACTGGAGCGGCTCATAGAGCTCTTGAGCGAATAAAAAAGGACCGAAAGTGGCAAAATCGATCGTAAAGATTAGAGAAAAAGGGGACAGACTACAGGTCCGTCCCCTTTTGATTCTGTTAAGACTTGATATCTGTCCTTTTTATTCTGTTCAAACTTCAGGTTTATCCCTGTTTTTCTCTTCATTTTGCAGGTCTGCACCCGGCTTTACTGCTTGGGCTGCAGGCTTAACCCCCGTTTTTACTGTTCTACTTGCGGGTCTATCCCTTGTATTTACTGTTCTGCCTGCGGGTCGGTCCCTTTTTTACTGTTCTGCTTGCGGGTCTATCCCTTGTATTTTACTGCTTAGGCTGCCGCCTTATCCCCTATATTTTACTGTTCGGGCTGCAGGCCGCGCTGAAAACGTGTGGCGAGCTCGTCGCAGCGCGCATTGTAGCTGAGTATCTCAAGAAAGCGCTCCCGGTCCTCCGGCCCGTTGTGCTTTACATAGCTCTGATAGGCTTTTTCCGCAGCGGCTTCGTTTGCGGGGTTTACATGCCCTTTTACGAGGTAGAATCCGGCAGTATGCAGTGACAGAAGCTCTATCAGGGTCTCCCAGAGCTCCCGGTTTTCAACAGGCGTCTTCTTGCTGGTCTTCCAGCCGTTTTTCTGCCAGCTTTCATACCAGCGGCTGCGGAAGCAGTTCACAAGATAGGAGCTGTCGGAGTAGATGTTAAGGCGCAGACCGGTCTTTTTCAGAGCCTGAAGGGCTGAAATAAGGGCGAAAAGCTCCATGCGGTTGTTTGTGGTGTTCACTTCGCCGCCGAACAGTTCTTTTTCATGACCCTCGTATTCCAGTATGCAGCCCCAGCCTCCGGCGTTCTCCTCGTTCTGGTTTCCGGAGCATGCCCCGTCGGTGTAAATATTCACGATCCCTCCGTTTGTCATTTTATGTCAAACCCCCGTAAAATCAAGGCCCGGGAGCATCTCTCCCCGCGCATTCTGTAAAGGCCATTTAACTGGCGTGTAATATGCCTGTAACAATCCTAATATATACTGTTATCTGCATTATAGACGAAAAGTGTTTTTTGTGATAGCAGAAGTTTACGGAAAGGAGGAAGCATGTCAAAAAGACTGATGCAGCTGCTGGCATTGATACTTACGCTGGCGCTGGGCACATGCGTGTGCTTTGCAAGTCCCACAGTTGTCAGTCCGGGCGCAAACAGCGTCCATGACGGTGACAGCATCCTCGTATCCGTTAAGCTTACGGAAAAGCAGACCGTAAGAATAAGCGTCCTGCGGCAGATGGAGGAGGTCAAAGCGGCCGTCACCGAGATCACCACAGACGAAGAAGGGAATGAACAGGTAAAGGAAGTAAGTCCTGCCGAATACAAGGCCTATGACGCCTCGAAGCTCAGCGAAGCTGATGTGGCTCTCATTGCTGCGGGCGAGACGCAGGATGCCAAAGGAAATCCCGTCAGGCTCAGCAACGGCGCCGCGGTGATCACCCTTTACGGCGAGACCGTTTCCGGTCCTGTAGACTATACGAATAACAACGAGCTCGGTTTTTATACCAAGCAGATAAGCAGCCTGAAGCCCGGTCTTTATGTGATACAGGTGGATGTGCTGGGCGATAAGACCAAAGCAGAAGAGGGGAAGGAAGCCTCAGACGGCGATTATGAGATCCTCGAAAGCGTCAGAAGCTACGTAGCCCTTAAGGAAAAACCAAAGGAAGAGCCTGTAGCTGACAATGGCATTTTCAGCACCAGGAATTCCGCTCTCCAGTTCCTGCAGAATCTTCTGCGGTCCCTGTTCAAGTAAGGCGGTAAAAAGTGAACAGGAGAGTGCTTCAGTTTAAGATGACAGTTCTGGTAGTATTGTTTTTAGGGGCAATACTACTTTTATATTTGCTGTGGATGCCTGACAGCCCTGAGCTTAGCTTTTCAAGGATATTCGGTTTCGGCCGCACGCCGGGGGAGGCACTGGACTCCCGGAAGCTGCTGGTTCCCGAATCCCTGATTATATCAAAAGGCGACGGCAGCTACCTTATACAGACCCGGAATACCGAAGAGCCGCTGGCTCTTGCCTATTCGCTGCTCAAAGAATTCTACAGCGGAGCAGACCCGCAGCTGGAGGAGATCAGCCGTGAGCAGTATTTGCAGGCTGTTGACAGATATAAAAGCGCGGAAATCGATCTGGGCTTCAGTCTTCCCTTCGGGTTTATCGGGGAAACGGCCGGCTTCAGCGAAAGCGGTACGGTGACAGAGCTTCCGGTATCCCGCATCTGCTTTTCCAATGCGGCAAGAGACAGCGTTATTCTTGTTAATGGCAGGGATGAAAGCTGTTTCCGGCTGGTTTTCGGAACTCCCATAGACAGCGTAAGCGCATTCGAAGCCCTCGAAGGCGAGAAAAGCTCCGCCTGGAGAGCGGATTCGATGTTTGGTACAGGAAACAACGAGCTGCTGCCTGTCGCCATGAGCAGCGATGCAGTAGGCTTTGAGATACGCCCCGAGGCTTATGGGGACGAGGATCTGGCCCACTCGATGGCAGAGGATATCTTCGGCGATACCTTTGATTTTGTGCGAAGGATAAGCGACAGCTTCGGAAACGTCACCTACATGTACGGCTACGGCGAAAGGACCTTCTATGCCGGGACTGACGGCTATTTCGAATATACTGCCAGCGCTGCAGGAAGCGAGGCCAGCAGCTTCAGCGAGGACCTTAATACGGCGCTTTCCTTTATCGAGAGCTGCGGAGGACTCAAGAAGCTGGCAGAAAGCACAGGGCTCAAACTCTGCGGATACAGGGAAAGCGGAAGCGGCAGAATAAAGGAGCGTGAGTTCTTATTCTGCCAGAGCTTTGGCAGCAGGCCTGTAGGCGTTCCCGAAGGCGCGGGGCTTAAGGTCAGCCTCTTTGGAGGAAACGTCACAGGTTTTTCAAGAAGGCTGTACCGTTGGATGAACGGAAGCTACGGGGATATGCTTCCCTGTGCGGAGCCTTCGAATGTCATAGCTTCCAACAGCAATCACATTTACAACATACTCAACAACAATACTCTTGCTGCGGCAAGCAGCGAGGCTTTTGAATTTGCAGTGAGAGAGGTTGTCTCCATGCTGCCCGGCTATTTTGCCGACAGCCGGGATGAGCTCAACCCCTGCTGGGTGCTGCGCACAAAGGACGGCACGGTTTTCTATTTCGATCTTTATGATGCCCGGCCTCTGGGCTTTTGCAGAAACGCACTTTAAGGAGGATCTGTGGACTGGTCAAAGGCGACTAACATCTTAATAGCGCTGTTCATTGCGGTGGATCTGGCTCTTGGTGGGCTCTATTTCAGTCGCGAATACAGGCAGGCGCAGGCAGAGGCGGAGGCTGCAAGAGCTACCCAGAGCTATCTGGAGGAGCGTGGAGCCTTTGTCCGCTGCAGCATGCCCCAAGGCAAAAGGCGCATGGCTGTGCTTTTTGTGTCCATAGTCAAGGATGACGGGTCGGAGGAGGACAGCCGTTTTGACGGTCTCAGAGTCGTCCTTACGGGAAGCCCCGGCTACAAAGCCGAAGGAATAAACTACGGCGATGCAAGGGCGGGAACGCTGAGCGCCTCCGGAGCGCTTCAGAAATTCGTCGCCATGCACGCAGATGACGATGTGCTTACGGAGCTTAAGATCTACGAGATCGAGCTGGTCTACTGGGTAAACCGGGAGGATCTTCAGGGCGGGGAAGGCACGGATACCGCGCGGCCTGCCTGGAGACTAAGGACCAGCCGGGGAGAATACTTCATCGAAGCCTTCTAGCCCCCTCAGAAAGTGAAAAAACACTCAAAATGCCCTGAATAAGGGCATTTATTATGGATAATTAACTCAGACAACACATAATCTTCACAGCGAAGGTAGATAATTCAGACGCAAAGATGAATCTGGCAATATGTTCACTTGCAAGCGGAAGCAGCGGAAACTGCTACCTTATATACAGCAAAAGGGCGGCGGTGATCGTCGACGCGGGCATCAGCGGAAAGCAGATGCTTGAAAGGCTCAGGATACTGGGGTTTGCCCCGGAGCAGATAAGAGCCATAATGGTCACCCACGAGCACTCGGACCACATCCGGGGCCTTTCCCAGCTTGCCAAAAAGACCGGAGCCTTTATCTACTCCGCGCCGGGCACTATAGACTGCCTGGAGCAGAGCATTTCAGCAAGGACCAGTCCCATGCAGCCGGGAGACAGCCTCCGGATCGAGGACCTGGAGATAAAGGCCTTCAGAGTCTCTCACGATGCGGCCGAGCCTTTAGCCTTCAGCTTCAGAAGCAGCGGCAGACAGATCAGCATAGTCACGGATACCGGCGTTCTTACCGAAGAGATACGGGAGAACATGCGGGATGCGGATATACTGGTGCTGGAGTCCAATCACGACGAAAACATTCTTCGCATGGGGCGCTACCCCTGGTTCCTGAAGCAGCGCATACTCGGCCCGGAAGGGCATCTCTCCAACGATGCGGCAGCGCTTGGGCTGCTCGAACTCATGGAAAGAGACCGGTCGGAGGGCATTGAAAGGCGCAGACAGGTGCTGCTTGCCCACCTCAGCAAGGAGAACAATTTCCCGGAAATGGCTCTTGCCACAGTGCGCAATGTGCTGGAGGCGGAGGGCCATCTTGCAGGCAGAGATTATTATCTGGATACTCTGCCAAGAGATGTGATGAGCCCGGTATACTGGGTCTAGGAATGTCAGGGCGAAGAACCGGCCCTGTGTGTGAAGAAAAGAGGGAATAATCATGAGAAGCGGAAAAACTCAGCTGGTAGCCATAATCCTGGCTATCATTATCGCCATTGGCTGCGGCGTAGGAGGCGGCTTTGCAGCGATCTATATGGTGAATGCAGGAGTAATAAAGCTCGAAAATACATCAGGCGATGCGATCCTGCCTACGCCTAACATCTCAGGCCTTATCGGCATAGGAAAAGACGGCAGCGGAAGCTCAAGAACCACACCGGCAACGGTCTACAATGTATCATCGGAGGATGTGACAATAGCTGAGGCCATAGCGGACAAGGCCATGCCTTCCGTTGTGGGCATCAGCACCACCTACAGCTACGAGGGAAGCAGCGGGCTCGGCAGCTACGGCTTCTGGGGCTGGGGCTTCGGCGGCGGCGGAACCCAGAATTACGAGGCAACTGCAGTTGGCACCGGCGTTATCGTGGATGAGACGGGTTATATACTTACCAACGCTCACGTTATCAACGACGGAAACTACAACAAAGTAGTGGTCAGCCTTTACGACGGCAGCGAAGTGGAGGGCAAGGTCCTCTGGTTCAGACCCACTCTGGATCTGGCTGTAGTGAAGATCGAGGCTGACGGCCTTGCAGCTGCTGATCTGGGGGATTCCGATGAGCTAAAGATCGGTTCATATGCGGCTGCAATAGGCAACCCGCTGGGCCTGGAATTCCAGCGCTCCATGTCTCAGGGCATCATCAGCGGACTTGACAGATCCATAACTGTAAGCAATTCCTCCGGCGGTTCCACCACCATGGACGGACTGCTTCAGACAGACGCTACCATTAACAGCGGCAACTCCGGCGGCCCCCTCTACAACAGCAGAGGCCAGGTCGTTGGCATCAATACTGCAAAGGCTTCCAGCGGCGAGGGCATGGGCTTTGCCATTCCTATCAATATCGCCAAGCCCATAGTTGAGGAGATCAAGGCTACAGGCGCCTTCGTGGACCGCTACATCGGCATCAGCGGCACTGCGCTCAGAGACCAGACCAGGTTCACCGGGGACCAGCTCATAGAGTATTTCGGCGTTGACCACGGCATCTATGTTCAGGCTGTCAGCGAAAACGGCGGCGCTGAGGCTGCCGGCATGAAGCAGGGCGACATCATCCTGAAGGTCGACGGAACAGAGGTCAACAGCATGAACAAGATCAACAGCCTGCTGATCAAATACAAGGTGGGCGAAAGCGTCGAACTGACCATAATGCGCGACAAGCAGGAGATGACTCTGAATGTAGTGCTCACCAGCAGCATCAATTTGTAAAGAAATGGGCGATTTTGCTGGCGAAGTACAGCGCTTTAGTGTAAAATTGTAAAGAGCATTATCCGGGCGGTCCTGGCAAGGCTTGGGCCGCTCTTTTTATTGAATCACAGGGAGGATAGAAAATGGCTGTTATCTGCCGAGTTGCAAGTCCGGATGAATATCAGGCTATGATAGAAGTTGAAAAGACGGTTTTCCCCGGGCATTATTATCTGCCGGATGTGGAGGAAAACTTTAAGGATCCGAAGAGAGGCGTACTGCTGGTATCCGAAGAAGACGGAAAGATCACAGGCGTGGACCATGTGGGCTTCCTCTGCGACGGAAGCGGCTGGATGGAAACGCTGCGCGTTCTGCCGGAATATCAGGGCAGAGGCGCAGGCAACGCCATCTGGAAAAAGGCGCTTGAGATCTGCGAGGAGAACAAGCTGAACGCGCTGAGGATGTATACAGGCCTTACAAACGTCAGGTCCAAGCATCTCGGAGAAAAGTTCGGCCTTTCCGTGGCAGTTCAGACCCAGGAGGCCAATCTTCCGAAGGAGGAATTCAAGCCCGAATTCGCTTCTCCCGCAGGCAAAAGCCCCGAGGAGGCTTTCGGTTTTGAGAAGGTGACGGACGGCGCAAAAGCTTACGAGCTGATCAAGCCCTATGCAGAGGGTTATCAGAACTATATCTGCTTCAACAGGACCTACGTGCCTTTAAATGAGCAGGTATGCGCATGGCTGGCGGAGCAGGGCTTCGTCTATGCCTGCGGCGATAATGTTGCCGTGCTCGGCGGACGTTACATGAGAAAGCACGCTCTGCATATAGGCGTGATCGGAGGCGATCTGGAGCTCTGCCTTGCATTTGCCATGGCAAAGTTTGCTGAAAGCGGGCTCCCCAAGTTCACCTGCATGTATCCCTCAGTCCGCGAGGATATAAGGGAAGCCCTCCGCGCAAAGGGTTTTGCCATCCCCGAGAATCATATCATAATGCTGGAAAGAAAATTCGACTGGTAAAATGCGGCGCGCCAGGCGCTTCGAAAGACCTGGAGCCAGTGTTTGATTGAAAACGCCGGCTGTGTGGTCTGCCGGATCAACCGGTGCTCCAGCAAAGAAAAATGACCCTGCGCTGTGCAGGGTCATTGCTGTTTTTGGCCATATCCTAGCTCTCCGCTTCCGGGCGGGAATTGAGCTTTCGGATGGAATTGAGATACTTGCCCAGAACAGAAATATTTACGAAATAATAAGTCTTGGTCTCTTTGCTCTGAGTGTCTACAAGGCCGGAAACCACCAGTTTTTTAAGATGCTGAGAAATAGTCGCCTGAGAGTAATCGAATTCCGCAACAAGATCCTTGTTGCAGACCATGCGGCGCTGCAGGTTCTCTGTATAAATGAACCTGAAGATCTCCACCCTTGCGGGATGGGCAAAAGCATCAGAACAGCTGGCGATCAGTTGGATATCCTCGCCGGATAATATATCATCCCTGCGAATCCTCATTGTACCATCTCCTTTAGTATCACGTATCAAATCACATCAAAAAAAATATAACCGACATTAGCTGTACTTATAATAACACAATGCGGAGAAAAAATCACAATAATTTCGGAAATATATGATATACTATAATACCCGTGAATAAACCGCACGCATTTTTGCAGTGCAGAAAGGAGCGGTCTTGAAGAAACAGATCACAAACGAACTGCTTAAACCACATGTATATCTGGACATAGTCATTATGGCTGTGATGAGCCTTGTGGTGCTGAGCAAAAGCATTCCGCTGGGCATTATAGCGATCATTGTAAGCATTTCCGTCTACTTTGTCCACCTCAGACTGACAGATGCCTACAGCAATCCGCAGTTTGAGCTTTACGAACAGAATATACTGGCGGACAACAGCAGAATAACCGAGCAGTTTGCCCTGAATTCCACTCAGGCGCTCTGCGAGATCGATAAAAACGGCAAGATCTTCTGGAAAAACCACGCCTTTTCCGACATGCTGCCGGATGCGACCACACTGGTGGGGATTCTGAGCAAGGATGCCATGGATCTGCTTTTTGCAGAGGATAAGGCTGAGACCGAGATGGGTATGAACGACCACATCTACGCCATAAGCGCCGCAGCTCCGGGGGAAGACCACGAGAAAAGGCTGCTCTTCTGGGAGGACATCACCCTGCTCAGAGAGGCCGAGACCCGCTATGAAGACAGCAGAAGCTGCCTTGCGGCCATCAGCGTGGACAATTACGACGAGATAATGAGCAGCACACCCACAGAGGAACAGTCCCAGGTGATAGCCCAGATAGACAGGAAGCTCCGCAGCTGGGCTTCCGAGCTGGAGGGCGCTGCCATAAGATATAAAAACGACAGCTACGCGGTGTTCTTCGAAAAGAAGCAGCTGGAGACCCTCAGGGAAGAGCGCTTCAAGATACTTGACGAGATGCACGGCATAGAAACAGGAGCGGATTTCCCCACCTCCATTTCCGTGGGTCTGGCCTATGATACGGACAATCCTGCGGAGCTGCAGAAGGCTGCAGTGCTGGCCCTTGACCTGGCTCAGGGCAGAGGCGGCGACCAGCTGGTCCTGAAGGCCGGCGCCAGCGATGCTGAGTATTTCGGCGGCGCGCTTCCCACAGTTGAAAAGCGCAATAAGGGCAAGTCCCGCATAGTCGCTCACGCCCTGATGCAGCAGATGGCTGCGGCGGACAGAGTGCTCATAATGGGTCATACAAGGCCTGATATGGATGCCATAGGCTCCGCCATCGGCGTGTACTGCCTGACCCGCATGGCAGGAAAGCCTGCTGATATAGTTCTTAACACTGTGGGCGAAGCCATAGAGCAGATCTACAACGCTGCAGATGCTACGGGGGATTACAGCTTCATCGACACCGAAACGGCTCTCTCCCTTATGACAAAGGATACTCTGCTGGTGGTTGTGGACGTTCACTCCGGCGCCATGACAGAAGCCCCCGAGCTTCTTAACGAGGCGAAGAAAGTAGTCGTTATCGACCACCACAGAAGGACCAAGGGTGCCATTGAAAATCCCACTCTGGTGCACATAGAGGTATACGCAAGCTCCGCCAGCGAGCTCGTCACGGAGCTGATACAGTATGCAAAGGACAGGCCGACTCTAAGCAAATTCGAGGCGGATGCCCTGCTTGCCGGCATCACTCTGGACACCAAGAACTTTACCATCAATACCGGTGTCAGGACCTTCGATGCCGCATCCTGGCTCAGGCGCAACGGCGCAGATGCTGCGACGGTCCGGGGCTTCTTCAAGCAGAGGCTCGAATTCGTTCAGAAGAAATACAATCTTATCGCCAGCGCGGAGGTGGTCGGAAACGGCATAGCGGTGGCGTACACCAGGGAAACTGACCCCGCCATGCAGGTGCTGACGGCTCAGGCCGCAGACGAACTGCTGGACATGAAGGGTGTAAGGGCTGCTTTTGCCGCCGGAAGAGGAACGGCAAAGACCATGCTTTCCGCCAGATCCCTGGGGCAGGTGAATGTGCAGACTATTATGGAGAAGATGGGCGGAGGCGGCCATATGAACAGCGCCGCAACTCAGCTGGATGATATGCCCGAAGAGGCTATTCAGAAGCTGGTCCAGCTACTCAGAGAAGAAAAACTGATATAGGATTTAGTTCGAAAGGAACAGGTGAAGGATATGCAGGTAATTTTACTCAAGGATGTTAAGGGTCTGGGCAAGGCCGGCCAGATGGTCAAAGCCAGTGACGGCTATGCCAGAAACTTCCTTTTCCCCAAGAAGCTGGCCATGGAAGCCACCGATGCAAACAAGGCGCTTCTTGAAAAGCAGAGAAAGCAGATCGAGGCTCAGCGAGCAATGGATATACAGGTCGCCGAGGAGATGAGGGCTAAGATCGAAGCTGCCAAGGCGCTTAAGCTGGTAAGCAAAGCCGGCGAAAACGGCAAGCTCTTCGGCGCCATCACCGCTCAGGACATAGCCGATGCCTTCAAGAAGGAATATCTGGTGGAGGTCGACAAGAAGAAGATCGTCCTTGACAGTCCCATCAAGAATCTCGGCCCTGCCGAGGTCATGGTAAAGCTCTATCAGGACATCTCTGCAAAGCTCAAGCTGGAAGTGGTCCAGGAGTAGACAGATGGCTCAGTACGAACGGATCCCGCCTCAGAGCGAAGAGGCGGAAAGGAGCGTTCTCGGTGCCATACTGATGGATCCGGAGGTATTATTCGACGTTTCGGAGATACTTACTCCGGAGGATTTCTATTCCAAGGCCAACCAGGAGATCTACTCCTGTATGCTGGATCTTTACAGAAACAGCGAAGCTGTGGACGTTCTTACAGTCACCAACGACCTCATAAGGCGCAAGACCCTCGAAAGCGTAGGCGGAAGGGTCTATGTTGCCATGCTTTCCACCTCGGTGCCGACTGTGGCCAATGTGGTGCAGTACGCCCGCATCGTGGCCGAAAAATCCATGCTCAGGAAAATCATCAGCGCTGCAGGCACCATGACGGAGGAAAGCTTCAACGAAGAGCTGGACAGCTCGCAGGTGCTGGATCACGCCGAAAGATCCATACTCGACATCGCGAAAGCGCGCCAGAGCAGCGATTTTACGGAGATCAAGACCGTTATAAGCGCCAATCTGGATATCATACACGAAAGGCAGAAGAACGGCGGAGAGCTGCCGGGTCTTAAGACCGGTTTTACGGATCTGGATAATATACTGAACGGTCTGCAGAATTCGGACATGGTCATAGTAGGCGCCCGTCCTTCAATGGGTAAGACCGCTTTCGCCCTTAACATAGCCCAGTACGCGGCGGTAAGGGAGGGCAAGCGGGTGGCCATCTTCTCTCTGGAAATGCCCAAGGAGCTTATAGGCATGCGCCTTCTGGCCATGGAGGCCAGGGTGGACAGCTATAAACTGATGAGAGGCGACCTGGACGCGGAGGACTGGGAGAGCATCAATATGGCCTCTGAAGCCCTGTCCAAGGCTGACATACTCATCAATGACAGCTCCTCCATCACAGTGATGGAGATACGCAACAAGTGCCGCCGAATGACGGCTCAGAAGCATCTGGACCTCATAGTGATCGACTACATCGGCCTTATCGCAACTGACGGAAGAAGCGAGAACCGTCAGCAGGAGGTGGCAGCTCTGGCAAGATACCTGAAGCAGCTGGCCAGGGAGATGGAATGCCCCGTTATAGTGCTGTCTCAGCTTTCCAGAGGCAACACAGGAAGGCCTGACAAGCGCCCCATGCTGTCGGATCTCAGAGAATCCGGTGCCATAGAGCAGGACGCCGACGTGGTAATGTTCCTGCACAGAGAAGATTACTACAAATCGGCGGACAAGGAGAAGGACAACATCTGCGAGGTCATCATCGCCAAGCAGAGAAACGGCGAGACCGGCAGCGTTTATCTGAGCTGGCTCCCCAAATATACCAAATTTGCAAACAACGCCAAGAAGATAGAGGCGGATTTCGAAGCCCAGGACGTAACTGCCGTATGGTAGAAGAACGCGCCTGATGCGGAAAGTAAAGCCATGAGTTTCAAGAAACAGGATCCCAGCCGTCATATACTCTACGAGACAGGTCTGGAGAACATTTTCATACTCGAGTACATGAGCAAGGCCCCGGGAGATTTCGTGAAGGCCTATGTCCTGGCGCAGATGTATGCCCAGCTGGGCCAGCCTCTGAGCAACGAGGACATAGCAAGAGCTCTTGGGATCAGCGCCGCTCAGGTGCAGGAATGCTGGGACTACTGGGAAAAGGAAGGCCTCATAAGCAGGAGCTATCCCGACCCCGAAAACCGCTGGGATTACGACGTGGAGTTCATAGTTCTGCGGGAGCAGGTCTTCGGACGCGGCACCGTTTCCGCTCCAAGCCCAAGAAGCGCAAAGCTGGACAGCAGGGAGCTTTCCGGGCTTTACTCCAAGATCGAGGAGATCACGGGAAGGCTGCTTGAGGGCAACGAACCTGTAGCCATAGCAGGCTGGGTGGAGAGCTACGGCATGGAGCCGGGCATGATACTTGCAGGCTACAAGTACTGCGTGGATCAGGGCAAGACTACCCGCTATAACTACGTGGGCAGCATACTTAAGGACTGGAAGGCCAAAGGCCTTGCCAGCGCGCAGGATGTGGAGGAACATCTTGCGGATATGGACAAGCATTACGACCTCTACAAGAAGGTCTTCAGGGCACTGGGCTTTAAGAGAAGCCCCGGGGAAGAGGAGATGCGCAGGATGCGAGCCTGGACCGACGAAATGGGCTTCCCCATCGAAAGGATACTGGAGGCCTGCGCTAAGTCCTCCGGCATTTCCAACCCCAACATCAATTATGTTGACAGCGTGCTCAAGGCCTGGTATAAAGAGGAACACGGCGAGAGCCCCTCTGCCGGAAAGGACCTTTATTCAAGGGTCATGGCCCTCTACGAGGAGGACAGAAAGCGCAATAACGCTAAGACTGCCGAGGTGCGCAGAGAGATCTACGAAAAGATACCAAGGGTGAAGGACCTGAACCAGGAGCTTCAGGATGCAAGATTCAGGCTCTCCAGGGCTCTGTTTATGGGGCCCAACGGGGCGGTCACCCAGGAAAGAGAAAAGAAGCATATAGATCAGCTGATCGAGGAGCGAACAAAGCTGCTCAAAGATGCGGGCTTTGCTCCCGATGCCGGCGAACAGATATACAGCTGCAGACTGTGCAAGGATACCGGCGAGCTGGACGATGGTTCCAGGTGCAGCTGTTTCAAGGAAAAGCTTGCGCTGCTGCAGGCTGAATAACAGAAGGACGGTTTTATGGCTCAGGATTCTGAGGATAAGAGCGGAAAACTGAATAATAACGAATACAGCAATGCCCGCAGGGACATACTTGAAAGAGCCCAGAGCAGTCTTAAAAAGCTCTCCGGGCTTATTGACGTTGAAGAAATAGACAGGGAGCTGGAAAGGCAGAGCGAAGAGAAGGAAAAGGCTGCGGAAGGCGTAAGAGACCCGGGAAAGCTCAGGGAGCACAGGGAGGAAAAGCTTACCGCATACAAGGCCAGGACCGCGCTTCAGGGCTACGAGGCCAGAACCGTGCGTGAAAGCTTCATACACAGGACCTGGCGCCTGGCCAAGGGTCTTAAGGCTTTAAGAGAAGAGCACAGATCCCAGCCAGAGCTTCCTGCGGAAGTAATAAGAGGGGACTGCCTGGCTCTTGTCTGGGACTGCTGGTCTCCTGTATGCAATGGCTGGACCGACATGGTTGATACGGGCTGGAATTTCCTTTCGCGCCTGGGACGGGACGGCATAGATGCCATGCTGTGGCTGGCGGATCTCATAATTGCCGCGGCATTTTACATCCACGGCGGCCTGCTCTGGCTCTGGGACAAGCTCTGGGATCTGCGCTTCTGGTTCGACCAGAACAAGGGCTGGGTCTTCCAGATCTTTGCAGGATCCGTAAGCGTTGTGGCGCTTCTTGCGATATTCATAAGCTCGCTCATAGGCTACGAATACAGCTACTATGGTAAGGTGCTCGGGATCACCCGCAATCAGAAGGATGTCTACGAGGTGATAAACGACCTTGATCTGAGCCGGAAGATGTCAGACGCCACCGGCGCCAACATCTCCTTTGATGTGGAACGCGACATACAGTTCAAGAAGGTCTATGGCTTCAACCTCAACATAGACAGCAACGACGAGATATTCGACCACCTCTATTACATGCGGGACATACAGGTGCGAGCCTATGCTGTGGTCGTTGACGGCGAGGAGCTGGTAATACTCGAAAGAGAAGAGCTGGCGCAGGGCCTGCTGACCCGCATACTCAAGGACTTTACACCTCCCAACATGGATGTGGAATACACGGACGTTCACTTCGAGGAGAACGTGATGGTCACGGAAGTGGGCGTGCAGCTGGGCGATCTTTGGAACTACGAGGACGCAAGAGTTTATCTTGAGACCGGTTATCTGAGCTCGGGCGAGGCTGCGCAGGAAGCCAAGGTGCATGTGGTGAGCACAGAGCTTTCCACCAGCTACGAACGCATAAATTACGGCACCAGGTACATCCAGAACGCCAGCCTCTATGCTGATGAGACCGAGCTGGTATCTGAAGGCGTATACGGCCGCCGGGAGATAGTCTCCCAGGTTGAAAGGGTCAACGGCGAGGAAAGCTCGAGGACCATAATCTCCAGCGTTCAGATCTCAGACCCCGTGGATGAAGTCATGTATCAGGGCACCAAACCCATACCTGCAAGGACGGGTTCGGGAACCTTCATCTATCCGATGACCAGCTACACCATTTCCTCAAGATTCGGCATGCGCTGGGGCAGGATGCATCAGGGCGTGGACTTTGCAGGACCGCAGGGCACGAAGATATACGCCAGCGACGGCGGCACAGTCACCTATGCGGGCTGGATGTCCGGCTACGGCTATGTTGTAATGATAGATCACGGCGGCTTCTTTGAGACCCGCTACGCTCACTGCAGCAAGCTTCTGGTGGGCGTCGGAGACAAGGTCTACCAGGGGCAGAATATAGCGCTTGTGGGAAGCACCGGAAACTCCTCCGGCCCCCACTGCCACTTCGAGGTGCGCTACAAGGGCGATCCCATGAACCCCCTGAATTACCTGTAGTATTTTAAAGCTTAAGGCTCAGAAAGATAGATATTCGCTGAACATTTAAGGGAAAATATTTAAAATTGCAATATTATTCAGCAGACGCTGTATTGTAATGAAGTTACGGCTGACGTAAAATGATATAGTATTTTTGCACAAGGAGGCAAATATGGAAAGATATATTGGAACCGTATCCAGGGGCGTTCGCGCACCCATCATCAGACAGGGCGATGATATCGTAAAGATCGTTACCGACAGCGTACTTCAGGCAAGCAGGACCCACGGCATCGAATTCAGAGACAAAGACGTTATAGCCGTAACAGAGTCTGTAGTTGCAAGATCCCAGGGCAATTATGCCACTGTGGACCAGATCTCCGCTGATATCAGAAATAAATATCCGGAAGGCACAGTCGGCGTGATCTTTCCCATACTGAGCAGAAACCGTTTTGCAATGTGCCTTAAGGGCATCGCAGGCGGCGCAAAGAAGGTCATCCTTATGCTCAGCTATCCCTCCGACGAAGTCGGCAACCACCTGATCTCCATCGACAAGGTGGACGAGGCAGGTGTAAATCCCTACACAGACATACTCACCGAGGCTACTTTCAGAGAGCTCTTCGGCTATGAAAAGCACAGATTCACCGGTGTGGACTATATCGAATATTACAAGGAGCTGATCAACAGCCAGGGCGCAGAGGCTGAAGTCATCCTGGCCAACGACTGCAGATCCATACTCCGCTACACCAAGTGCGTGCTCTGCTGCGACATCCACTCAAGAGAAAGAAGCAAGAGACTGCTCAAGGCTGCAGGCGCTGAGATCGTCTATGGTCTTGACGACATCCTGAGCGCATCTGTAAACGGCAGCGGCTACAACGAAAAGTACGGACTTCTTGGCAGCAACAAGGCCACCGAAGACTCCGTAAAGCTCTTCCCAAGAGACTGCCAGCCCGTGGTGGACGGCATTCAGAAGGCCATAAAGGAAGCCACCGGCAAAAATGTGGAAGTAATGATCTACGGCGATGGCGCATTCAAGGATCCCGTAGGCAAGATCTGGGAGCTGGCAGACCCCGTTGTTTCCCCGGCTTACACCGCAGGCCTTGAGGGCCTTCCCAACGAGCTCAAGATGAAGTATCTGGCAGACAACGACTTTGCAGGACTTTCCGGCGATGCTCTTAAGGAAGCCATCTCAGAAGCCATCAAGAAGAAGGATTCTGATCTGAAGGGTCAGATGGCCTCCGAAGGAACCACCCCCAGAAGACTCACAGACCTGCTTGGGTCCCTGTGCGACCTCACCTCCGGCAGCGGAGACAAGGGCACACCCATCATCTGGATCCAAGGCTATTTCGACAATTACACAATGTAGTGATACTTTTTACGAGCCCCGGCGTTATTGCCGGGGCTTTTTCTGTTGTGTGTATCGAAAATTCTAATAGATAGGCCAACTCGTTCAATAGATTGAAACTTGTTAAAGATTTAATTAAATTGACATTGTTTCCGCCTATATTTATAATATTTATGCAAGATTAATATAGTTCGGATGAACGGTTCGGAAGGCAGTGCCGACCGATCCGGGACGAAACTCTGGAAAGCACATTTTGTGCACCGTCGGGGCAAGCTGAAAAGCGTATTTTGGCACTTTTTAAGTGAATCTCTCAGGTAAAGACACGGAGCTGGTATGCTTTCTTTGCATATTAGCTCTGTTTTTGTTTTTATATCAATATGTTATATCTGTCCGGGCGCAGGCACTGGCAGCCCGGGCGCATCTGATCAAGGAGGATAAATATGGAAAAGAAAACACCCCTCTATGACAAACATGTGGCACTTGGCGGAAAGATGGTCGAGTTCGGCGGCTTCCTTATGCCCGTACAGTACAAGGCAGGCGTAGTTGCTGAGCACATGGTAGTCAGAGAAAAGGTCGGTCTGTTTGATGTATCCCACATGGGCGAGATCAGACTCTCCGGTCCCGACGCTGAAAAGAACATTCAGTGGATCTGCACCACCGACATTTCCAAGATGGTCATCGGCCAGATCAAGTATTCCATGTTCTGCAATGAAAACGGCGGCATCGTGGACGACCTGGTTATCTGCAAGATCGCAGATGATGACTTCATGCTTGTTGTAAACGCAGGCAACAGAGCCAAGGACGGCGCATGGGTATTCAGCCATCTGAACGGCGATGTTACTTATGTCGATCAGGGAGACCTCTGGGGCGAGCTGGCTCTGCAGGGACCTCTGGCTGGCAAGGTAGCTGAAAAGCTGGTTAAGAAGGAAGATCTGCCCGATCTTTATTATTACTTCTCTTATCCCGTAGACGTAAACGTAGGAAACAGAACCATCCAGTGCCTGATCTCCCAGACAGGTTACACCGGCGAATTCGGCTATGAATTCTACTGCAAGGCAGAAGATACTCCCGATCTCTGGGATGCTCTGCTCGCAGCCGGCGAAGAATTCGGCATCCTCCCCTGCGGCCTCGGCGCAAGAGATACCCTCAGACTGGAAGCTTCCATGCCTCTCTATGGTCATGAAATGACCGATGACATCACACCTAAGGAAGCAGGCCTGTTCGTAAGACTCAAGGGCAAGGATTATCTCGGAAGAGAAGGCATAGCAGCCAGAGTTCCTGCCAAGATCAAGAGAGTTGGCTTCAAGGTAGTAGGCAGAGGCATCGTTCGCGAGCACTGCGATCTCTATGCTATCGGCGGAGACAAGATCGGCTGGATCAGCTCCGGCACACACTGCCCGTATCTTGGATACGGCGTTGCAATGGGTTATGTTCCCGTTGAGAGCGAAGACGGCACTCACTACAATGTAGACGTCCGCGGACGCATGGTAGAAGTTGAGCAGATTCCGCTTCCGTTCTACAAGATCGAGCACAACGTAGCAAAATAAGCTGCCGGTCTTATCCTACAGTTAGTAAATCAGCCGGCCCCCTATAAACAAAGGGGCTCGGTCGTTATATCAAAATAATTTAAAAAAGGAGATACTAAAAATGAATTTTCCCGAAGAACTCAAGTATGCAGCAACTGATGAATGGGTAAAGATGATCGATGAGACCACCGCTCTGGTTGGCATTTCCGACTTCGCTCAGGACGCTCTCGGCGACCTGGTTTACATCAACCTGCCCGTAGCCGGCGATGCTGTTACCGCAGGCGAAGCACTTTGCGACGTAGAGTCTGTAAAGGCTGTTTCCGACGTTATGAGCCCTGTTACCGGCGAGATCGCTGAAGTTAACGAAGAGCTGGCTGACAATCCCGCTCTGATCAACTCCGATCCTTATGGCGCCTGGATCGCAAAGATCGTTAATGTTACCGGTTGCTCTGAACTGATGACCGCAGCTGAATATGCTGCCGCCAAGGAAGCTTAATTAATAAACCGTAGAGCCAAGGGGCAGGACCAGGTCCCGCCCCTTGTAATTGAAAGAAAGGATTTATTATGGGTTCCTATGTACCTAATACAGCCAAGGAACAGCAGGAGATGCTGGCAGCCCTTGGCCTTGGCAGCATGATCGAGCTCTACAAAGATGTTCCCCAGAACATGATCCTGGACAAGCTGAACATCGCTCCCGGACTTTCCGAAATGGAAGTCAGAGAGAGAATGAGCGAATATGCTGACGCCAACAAGATCTATAAGACCGTACTCCGCGGTGCCGGCTCCTATCGCCACTTCATTCCTGCAGTGGTCAAGGAGATCACCGGCCGCGAAGAACTGGTTACCTGCTACACCCCCTATCAGGCTGAGATCAGCCAGGGCGTGCTCCAGGGAATCTTCGAGTTCCAGACCATGATCTGCGAACTCACCGGAATGGACGTTTCCAATGCATCCCACTATGACGGCGGAACTGCAGCAGCAGAAACCATTCCCATGTGCAAGGACAGAAAGCGCACCAAGGCTTATGTCTCCGGCGCTGTAAATCCCCAGGTAATCGAAGTAATGCAGACCTACTGCTTCGCTTCCAATACCGAACTCGTAGTCATCCCCGCAAAGGAAGGCAAGACCGATAAGGAAGCCGTTAAGGCAGCCCTTGGCGCAGATGCAGCCTGCTTTATGATCCAGCAGCCCAATTTCTTCGGCATGGTCGAAGATGCAAAGGAGATCGGCGAGATCGTACACGAGGCTGGCGCCAAGTTCGTTATGAGCGTTAACCCCATCGCCTGCGCAATCCTGCCCACTCCGAGAGAGTACGGCGCTGACATTGCTGTCGGCGACGGCCAGCCCCTGGGTCTGGACACCAGCTTCGGCGGCCCATACCTCGGCTTCATGGCTACTACCAATGCAATGGTAAGAAAGCTGCCCGGACGTATCGTAGGTGAGACCGTAGATACCGAAGGCGAAAAGGGCTATGTTCTGACACTCTCCGCAAGAGAGCAGCACATCCGCCGCGAAAAGGCTTCCTCCAATATCTGCTCCAACCAGTCCCTCTGCGCATTCGCTGCAGGCGTATACATGGCAGCAATGGGCGAGAAGGGCATGAAGCAGGCAGCTGTAAACTCCGCTTCCAAGGCCCACTATCTTGCAAGCGAACTCGAGAAGGCCGGATTTGCGCCCCTGTACAAGGGTGAATTCTTCCATGAATTCGTAATGGCTACCCACTGCCCGAAGTGCACCGCTAAGGTCCTGAAGGCTCTGGAAGAGAAGAATATCCTCGGCGGCCTGCCCGTAGAGGGCGGCATTCTCTGGTGCACCACCGAGCTGGTCAGCAAGGCTAAGCTCGACGAAGTGGTAGCAACAGTAAAGGAGGTGCTCGCATAATGAAGACTATATTTGAACTCGGCTGCGAAGGAAGAGGTCTTAGCCTTCTGCCTGAGTGCGATGTTCCTGTAGTTAAGTTTGCTGAAGAAAGAGAAGCAGCTTTAAGACTGCCCCACGTTTCCGAAAACGAACTGACCAGACATTACACAGCACTCTGCAAGCGCATCCACGGCGTAAACGACGGCTTCTATCCTCTGGGATCCTGCACCATGAAGTACAATCCCAAGATCAATGAAGAAGCAGCAGCACTGCCCGGCTTCACTCAGCTGCATCCTCTGCAGCCCGTTGAGACCGTTCAGGGCGCTCTTAAGCTGATCTATGACCTTGGCGAAGCTCTCGGCGAAGTATTCGGCATGGATGCCGTTACTTTCCAGCCCGCAGCAGGCGCACACGGCGAATTCACCGGCGTTATGCTGATCAAGGCATATCACGTTGACCGCGGCGACACTGCAAGAACCAAGATCATCGTTCCCGACAGTGCGCACGGCACCAACCCCGCAACCGCAGCAATGTGCGGTTACACCGTTGTCAATATCCCCTCCGGCCCGGATGGCTGCGTAGACCTGGATGCTCTTAGAGCAGCTGTTGGTCCCGATACCGCAGGCCTGATGCTGACCAACCCCAACACCGTTGGTATCTTCGACAAGAACATTCTTGAGATCACCAAGATCGTTCACGAAGCAGGCGGTCTGTGCTACTATGACGGCGCTAACCTGAACGCTGTTAT
>JAEEGL011348037.1_pt1 | contig 49223 bp, 45 predicted proteins | sample 9134231 | NCBI WGS metagenome assembly JAEEGL01 (sample SAMN16246548, study PRJNA631951) | gut metagenome | biome: gut microbiome; feature: rumen; material: fiber-attached | host: Bos | place: Iran: Karaj | collected 2018-10 | reverse complement strand
CCTCTGGCGTTATAAGAAAGTACACAACTGAGGTTCAAGTTAAATCAGAGGGATGGACAACTGTTGTTAGTGATGTGATAGACAAATATTTGAGAAATGGAGAAAATACAATTTCAATAACAATAACAGGTCTTTCAACAAAAACATCAACTCAGTTTGTCATGACCTACAATGTTTTTGATTTAACATATAATGTTAATTTTGTATATAACATTGTTAAAAATGGAAACACAATTTCAATACCTTATTATGTTGGCTGTACGGAAACAAAATATCTTGAGTTTTATATTGATGGCGTGTCTGTTAATAGTTTTGAAACAATGGTAATAAATGATGCAACTAAAGACGGTACTGCAACTATTGATATATCTCGTTTATCTCCAGGACAACATACTTTGCAAACAAGGGCATATGTTAAGGCAAATGATGGAACAAAGTTTTATTCAAAAATTTATTATTATTCATTTGCAATTGCCGGTGATGCTGCACCTTCTTTTTTGGTTAGCATTTTGCTTGAAAATGACCAAGAAGTTGCGCTTGATGGTAATAATTTAGTTATTAACACTAAGCAATTTAATCAATTATCTTTTAATTGGTCATTATATGATAATTTAAACAGAAGACTTGTTGTTACATTTGAATATGATGGTTCAATTTTACAAAAATCAGTATTCACTTCAAATGGGTCTATAAGTGAGTTTAGTTTTAGACCTCTTGTTGATGGCTCAAACAAGGCATTAAGGGTTTATGCACTTGATGAAGATGATGAATTAGTATTTGAAAATACAATTGAATTCAATGTTGAAGGAACGAGTGGTGGAGTTAAAGAAACCGTTGACGGGTTGTTACTTAAATTAACGTCAATTGGTAGAAGAAACACTGATGAAGATAAATCAACATGGTCTTGTATTGGAAATGATGGAAACGAGTACTATGCAACGTTTAATAATTTTTCTTGGAATGCACAACAAGGATGGAATCCTGAATACGAGGCTCTTGTCATATCTGACAATGCATCAGTTGATTTTAATATACAGCCAATGATTAGCCATTGGGAGGTTAATGGAGGAACATTTGAGGTTGACCTTGAAACTTTTGATATTGAGGATGATGATGCTGTTATATGTGAATGCACAACTGATATTGAAGGTAAATCATCGGCTTTCTTTAGAATTACTGCAACAAATGCAGAATTTTCTACTGCTGATGGTAAAAGAATTAACACAAGATATAAGGATAACGAAAGACTTAAAATTGCTTTCATTGGAAATAAAATTGGAACGCATGAAGATGGTAATTTAATTTATATTGTTGTTAATGGTGTTCTTGAAAGGGCTGCAATATATGAAAGTACGGATAAGATTTTTTCAGATTCATTTTTAAAAATAGGAACTGGAAATGGCGGGTGTAAAGTCAGGGTTCGTTCTATTCGTGTTTATGATAGGGCAATAAGTGTTGATGAAGAATTCAATAATTATGTCGTTGATTCAAATGATTCACAAATAATATATGAAAATAATAACGTTTTCAAGCCTGGTACCAATGAAGTTGGATTTGATGAAATAGCAAATAAGCTCCCTGTTATGATTTTTACTGGGGATATGGATGATTTGACTAAGAACGGACAAGATAAGGAGTGGAGGTATTTTGATGTTGAATATATTAATAGACAAGAACCTGAGAGAAATTTTGTTTCGTTTAATTGCCAAATGAAACTACAAGGAACTTCATCATTGGGATATCCTAGAAAAAATTTCAAATTGAAGACAAAAGATAAACTTGCAACTCAAGAATATTATGAATCAAGTAATTACGAACTTGATACAGAAGAAACTGAAGTAGGAAACAGGAGACTTAGAAATAAAATTACTGGTAGGCTTGTTGAATTCGGAGAGTTAAAAGGAAATTGTTATACGTTTGACAGTGAAGGAAGATTACTTAAAAAGGGTAAATATAGATTTAGAGAACAATGCCATAAGGCAGATAAGTGGACTTTAAAGGCTGATTATATGGAATCTTCTTGTTCTCACAATGTTGGCGCTGGAAGAAGCTGGAATGATATTTTTGAGAATACGAAATTTAGCGTTAGTGATTATGCAGGATATAAAAACAACACATATAGAGATAGTGCACTTGTAAATAAAAATCCTTATAGTGAGTATGAAAAGAATGGCGTTTCGTATAGAATTAATATGAATACGGATGCGTTTGCAAACCAAAAGGACTATGTTTGCAGAACAGATGCCCAAAAGATTTGCCATGCTGAAAATGCTGATGATATAAGAACTGCAATTGATGGTTTTCCAATGGTTTGCTTCTATAGAACATCCCATACCGAAAATAATCTTGTGTTTATGGGACAGTATAATTTTATAAACGACAAAGGCTCATATGAAGTGTTTGGGTTTGAAGATATTGAAGACCCTAACAATGAAGATGTCATGATTTATGATGCAACACAGGTCGAATGTTGGGAAGGACTTAAAAATGCAAATCCAATTTCTCTGTTCAAAACTGTTGACGGATGGATGGGTGAAAATGGGTGGAAATCAACATTTGAATCAAGATATCCTGACCCTGATGATGAAGGAAAATCAGATAAAAGACAAGTTGACGCATCTATCGGCTCACCATTGTATGAATTGTGTAGTTGGCTTGTTTCAACAAGGCACGAAAGTGATACTGTTTATGGTGGAACATTAAATGTAGATGCTTATTTTGCAAGAAGAATTAATGGATATCAATATGCGTATGTTCCTGGAAGTGAGGAAAGTTATGCTTATTTTGAGGGAACAAATTTACCTGATAATGCAGAAAATAGGCAAAAGAAATTTGAGACTGAAAAATGGGAACATTTTGATGTTTGGAAACTTGCTGGATATTACGTTTATCTTATGAGGTATGGAGCTGTTGACCAATTTGTTAAAAACACAATGTTGTTTACTGATGGTAATGGTAGATATGACCCAAGAACTGATAAGAAATATAGAAAATGGTTCTATATTAATTATGATAATGACTGCTTGTTTGGACTTCGTAACAATGGTGAACTTGCATTCCATTGGGACCTTGATAGACAAACACTTGATAATGCAAATGGTATTATTGTTGACGAAAATTATGAACATACAGAGGAAGAGGATAATACATATGCAATGATGGGCCATGATTCAACTTTGTGGAACAATCTTGAAAGAGATGATGAGTTTATGAGAATGGTTAGAGACCTTGATGATTCAATGAGTAAAAACGGTCTTAACTATGACAATATGGTTACTGAGTTTGATACAAAGCAAACCGAAATGTGGTGCGAAAGAATTTATAATGCAAATGAAAGATATAAATATATTCAGGCTGCAAAAGGTATTGGTGATATGTCAGGTAATCCTGTTGACAATTTATGGATGCTTCAAGGAACAAGACGTTCACATAGACACTGGTGGATTGCAAACCATTTCAATTTACTCGATGCAAAGTGGCTTTCTGGCGAATACAAAAACACATACGTTGAAATCAAGACAGATGCAAGCACTGGCTCTAAAATAAAAGCAGTTGCTGGAACAAATTACTATTTTGCTTGGGGACAACAAAAGAAAATTTATGAAAGTAACATAGAGAAAAATGAAGGTGAAGAGATTATTTTCACATTTGATACAGACCAAGTGCAAGGTGACCCTGTTTATATTTATGCAATAAATAAAATGTCTGAAATGGACTTTTCTGAAATTGCAAATAAAATTGCGGCAGGTTCGTTTGAGTTTCATGTTGGAAATACAAATATTGCAAATACATTAAAGAAACTTGTAATAGGTAATCCTACTGTTGAAAACAGAATTGAGGGAATCGTCACGTCAAGCTGGGGCTGCTTGACAAATCTTGAGTACCTTGATATAACAAATTATTTAGGAATTAAAATTGTTCCTTTAGATGAATTTTCAAACTTGCACACATTTAAAGCGTTTGGAAGTGGAGTTAAGAGTTTTACCCCAAAAGAAGGTAGTTCATTTGATTTGGTGGAATTGCCAAGTAGTGTTTCAACAATTAAATTGAATAATATTAATTTTGAAAGCTTGGCAGGTAATTTCAAATATACTCCAAACACAAATTTGGAAGATTTAGAGATTGCAAGAACAAATGGAATTGATAACCAATATTATGAAAGGCTTATTGCTCCTTGGATTGATTCAATTAATAGGTCTGTGAGTTCTGACAGGTTGTTTAGTGAGGCAACGTTAAATCTTAATAATGTTAAATGGTCATTTAATACAATTGATGCGGTTAGGATATTTAAGAAAATAAAACAACTTGGTACATTTGTCATAACTGGTGTTATTAATTTGTCTGACTGTGGTAATTTGTCAATTGATAATATCGAAGAAATTAAGGAAATATTTGGTGAAAATTGCTTTAGTGAAAAGATGTCAGCAATTTATGTAAAGACACCTGAGTCAGTTTTCATTAAAACAAATAACAGCAGTATGGTTGCCGGTAAAACAAATGAATTTAATAGGGAATTATATCCTGATGAAAATGTTTTAAGTGGCGTTGACCATACGATTAGTTATCACGTTGTAGTTGAAACAGATGATGACCCAACTTTGAATCCTGATGTTATCGTTGATGTTCTTGATGGTACTAAGTATTTGATAGTTGATGATTTATCAAGTATAAGAAACGGTCTTGAATTAACAACAGAAACTCAAATTTTAAGCCATAGGGAAATTGGCGTACTAAGGTCTATTGAAGTTGTTGAAAATAGGAACACTGAAATAAAAGTAATGTGTATGCTTAAAATAGGCCACGTTAAAAAGGTTTCTGTGTGTGATTTTACAATACTTGACCCAACTTATGCAACACGAGGCAATATTTCTGGTGATAAATCGTTGTATAAAGTTGGTAGTGACCCTAATTCACCAAGTGGCGAATATATATTTACTATGGATATGTTTGATAGGTTTGGAAGAACACCTATTGGAACTGAGATAGTTGAGTGGGAAATTTCCATGAACGACATTGACACCTATTTAGACCTTAACAATTGTGGAAATGTTGATAGTGACGGACATCAATTTAAGATAACAACAACAAGTAATCAACCTGAGATTTCAGAACAAATAACAATTACGGCTAGAATTCTTAATGGTAATGGTACTGTAATTAACGGAATAACATTTAAACCACTTCTTTTGAATGAAAATGTTATTGTTACATCTGAATCAAATCCTGTTGTTATGGGCGTGTGTGCAACGCAAGGGTGGAGTGAAGGAAACTTGAATGCTATGACGAAGCAGCAAGCCGAGGCTGTTACAAATATAGGGACTTCATTCTCAAATATATATAACGAATACACGTTTAATGAGTTTAAGTTTTTCACTAATGTAACTTCTTTAGAAGATGGTGCTTTTGGTAATAGTAAAATAGCAGAAATAACATTTAGTGATTCGTTAACATCAATTGGAAATAGTGCTTTTGCTGGATGTGATAAATTGAGTAAAATTTCAACATTAACTTCAGAATACACATTACCAAATGTTACTGTAATTAATAATGGCACATTTAAGAATTGTGCATTGTTAAATAAACTTGTATTACCTGAGACTTTAACTGAAATCAAAGAATTTGCTTTTGGCGGAAGTGGTATAAGGAAAGTTCTTTTACATGGTGAGGAATTAACAGAAGGTGCATTAATATTGCCATCTTCAATTAGCAAAATTAATAAAAATGCATTTGAACTTGCTAATTGGTCTGTTGATACAACAAATAGTAAAATTACTGTGTTTTCGATACCAATTTCTCTTAGACTTGATAGTGAACTTGAAGTCCTGTATGGAAAAGAAATAACCGAGTATGTTGCTGAAGAAGGAGAGTTGGCAAAGTATATGACAATAGATGGCGTTTTGTATAACAATGGTAAAACAACACTTATTAAATATCCTGCTAAAAAGCCTTATACAGAAACTTTATCATTGGTTGGAAGTGATTTACAGACAATTGATAATTATGCGTTTTTGTTTGTTTCTAATCTTGACAATGTTATACTTCCTGGCTCACTTACATCAGCTGGTATTGGATGGCACTGTTTTGAAAGGTCCAACATTAAAGTTGTTGATATGTCAATTTCAAATAATTTAAGTCAAATTCCGGCATATTGTTTCTATTATTGCCGTGAATTGACTGATGTAATTTTACCAATTGGCGCAACAATTAAGACAATCGGTACATATTCGTTTTATGATTGTCCAATGTTGACCGGATTAACACTTACAGATGGCATAACAACTTTTGGTGTTCATAGGGAAAATACAAGAGATAATATTGGTCGTAATTTCTATAATTGCGGGTTTTATGAATTATCAATACCTGATACTGTGACTGATATGGGTATGTATTTGATTGATAGCTGTAAAAATATTGTTACACTTAATTTACCTAGAAATGGCATAATGAATGCTTATAATGTTGTTGTAAATTGTCAGAATCTTGTTGATGTTAAATTACCAGTATTTTCATATTATGAATCAATAACATATAATGTATATGATTCAAATGGCGATTTAGTTAATGAAGAACCATACGATAATTATGATGTTGCATATAATGCAATGCCTGAAGGCGGATATATTGAAACTTTGTATGGTAATAATATTGTAGTAAATAGCAATTACCCAAGAAACACAGGAGACTGGGGTGAGTATGTTGCAGGATGCCCTAAATTAGAAAGATTTATAAGTAATGAATCTGATAATGGCTTGTTATTCCATACATATGACGGATGCCTATATAGAACACAAACTAAGTCGTTGGTTAAAGTTCCGTTTGGTAAAACAGAAATTGAATTTGAAAGCGGTGTTACCATGGTTGACGCAATGGGATTCTATGGGTGCTCAAATATAACAGATGTTGTTTTCCCTGATACTATTACGGATATTGGGCAACAAGCATTTGAAGGTTGTTCAAATATTGAAAATGTTAACCTTGGAAATGGAAATAAAAATATTTCATATGCAATGTTTAGAAATTGCGGAAACCTTTCTAAACTAGTTTGTGGTAAGTCTACAGTGTTTTTTGATACAAGTGCAATGCAAGGGTGTGGAAAACTTTCGAAAGTTTATGTGTTTAAGTCTGTAGCCCCTAATATTAATAATAGGATTGGTTCAGAGGATAGACACCCATTTGGATATTCTGGTGGAAATTATGCGGGATATGCCTATAGAAATGACGGAACAAATAGAATTTATGTTCCTTATAACTCAACAGGGTATGATGCAGATGTATGGCAACACCCAATAACAGATACAACAAAGTGCGGATATGTTTATGAATCAATACCTTTGGATTATAATTTTAGAATTAAAATTTATGATGAAAATGGAATGTTATTGAATTATGAATGTGTCTATGCAAAGAGTGAATCTGGTAATTTTGTATATGGTGAACATGATTATTCCACAGGAATGAAAGATGGAGATGATTATTTGTTTATAGCATCTAATGATTTGTATCATAATGAGATTTTAACAATTTATTCAGATTCTGAATGTCTAAATGAATTAGGGACAATAACAATGGATTATTTTGTTGAAAGTTATCAGATAGGAACTCCTTTACTTGGTGCTAAGAGAATTCTTAAATCATCAATTAATGAAGAAAATGATACAATCGTAATGACAAAGAAAGATTATGATAAAATAATGTCGAATCTTGAAACGTTAAATAAATTGGTTATTGGCAAATAAAATTGGCGTTTTACGTAATTTTAGACTATTTATTAAGAAATTAATTAAGTAAAAAAACTAAAAAAAATATATGGCAAGAACAAAACAAAAATTAATTAACTATCATAGTTCTGGCTCATCAAGTACAAATGTTTTTAATCCTGTAAATGTTGACTATGGTGAAATAGCTGTAAGGCATAAACCTGATGAAGCTAGATTATATGTTAGAACTGGAGAAAATACATATGCGACTTTTGTTGACAGTTCACAAACGGTTGTAATGATAAACGAAATGAATCAGAATACACTTAGAGATTTAAATTATATCTCTGGTAGTTTAATTTCTGTTTCAGGCGCTTTTGTTACTCTTTCTGGTGATTTTGAGACTGTTAGTGCACAAGTTGTTTCCAATAAAAGTAGTATAAATACACTTACAACTGATTTAGGTGTATTAGAAAGTAATTTTACATCTTTTAGTGCCTATGTTGAAAGTGATTATAAAGATTGGGAAAAAACAAAGGAATACATTGACAATCAATCCACTAATTTAACACAAGAAATTAGTAAATTGTCTGGTTCGGTTATTGCTTTTAGTTCGTCTGTTATTACAAATTATGCAACAAAGACAGAAGTTGCAAGTGCAAGTGCTAATGCAATATCTTCATCAAAGGCATATGTTGATGCTGCTAGTGGAGACATAGAGACAACGATAAGAAATGAGTATGCAACATCGGCAGATACGCATAATGCAATAGATACAGTAAAAACTGGCTTAGATAATAGAATTGACGGAATTAATACAAATTTATCCGAATTATCAGGCTCTGTTAGCGCGTTTAGTGCGACAGTTGTTTCAATGGAAGGCGATTTGATTGACAGGATAGAAAGTGCATTAACTGTTGTGTATAAGTTCAAAGGTACGGTTGATGATTATGAAGACTTGGCAAATATACCAAGTCCACAAAACGGCGATGTATACAATGTTAAAAATGCTCAAGGTACAATTGGAGACGCAACATATGTACCACCTGGCACAAATTATGCGTGGGTTGAAGAAAGCGGTGATGAACCTGCACATTGGGATGCTCTTGGTGGGCAAGTTGACCTTAGTGACTATGTAACAAGGGGTGAGTTATCTGCTGCAACGGCAACAACAGAAGGCGTAATGATGGATGTTTATTCTCTTTCTGGTGCTGTTTCTGCTTTTAGTTCGTCTGTTGTCACAAATTATGCAACGTCTTCAGCAACACACAGTGCAATTGCAGCTGCTAGTGGAAATGTATACAAGTCATCAACTGCATATACAAATACTGTTAGTGGGTATATAGAGACAACTATAAGAAACGAGTACGCAACATCTTCAGATACCCACAATGCAATAAGTGATGTTAGCGACAAGATAGATACAACAAATCAAAAAGTAGAGACTTTATCTGGAAGTGTTATTGGATTAAGTGGAAGTGTTATATCTGTTAAGGCAACTGCTGATGCTGCTTTAAATGAGTTTAAATTAGGTACAGTATCATCTCCAACATCAACGCAAAGCGGAGCAAAGGCTGCGTATGTTACTGGTGGAAGTGCAACTCTTGATTTAAGCGAACTTGTTATTGATTGTGGAGATTTTTAACAAATAATTACACAAAAAGAAAATGGGGAGTTTAATGCTCCCCATTTTTGTTTATTGTTCTTTGTTTTTTCCTTTTTTTGTTCTTAATGCTTTTTTTCTATCTTCTTCTTCTTTTTTATCTTGTTGAATCTTGGCCATTATTGTTGCGTTGTATAGTGCAGATTTAACGGCATCGTCATTGTTAATACAATATCCAACAGGTAAAAGAACGGAATTGCAGCCAATGATTAATTTTTCTTTTTCTGGGTCAAATGAAACTTGTTCCATTGACAATCTCAAAGCCTTATATTTATCTTCTTCGCTTGCGTATGCGTGTCCTAATTGGTCAATTCCCTCAAAGAAATCTTCATAGCACACAACAAATACCAAATCTTCTTCTTTTGCCTTGTATTTGGTAAAGTCATTTGCTTTTACAACCTTACATACTTCTTTTGCTTTTTTAACGTAGACTGGTTCAAATTTAACTCCATAAATATCAAGTCCAAGTTTGCTTGAAATTTCGTTTACCATTTCAATGGTTTCTTCAGTCGCTTGACTATATTTCATACTAAAAATGTTTATTAAAATATTATTTTTTTTATATTTAAAATAATATACAAATATTTTCTAAAAAATAAAAATGGAAAAGAAAGAAATTTCAAAAAAAAGTAGGAAAAAAAAGGTCAAAAAGAAAAAAAGGCCAGTTGGTAGACCTAAAAAAAGAGGTCCAAAGAAAAAATATAGAAAAAAGAAAAAGATACTTAAAAAACGTGGTAGAAAAGCATTACCTCCGTTTTCATATAAGATTGTTTCGTGCAAAAATGGCAAACAAAATAAGTTGGTAGGAAAATATAGGGATATAAAGGACGCTTATGACGTTTTTGAAGGATTAAAGGAAGAAAGCAAAAAAATAGTTTTTCCTATGTCATTTACTGGATGTGACGAACTAAAAAACTCAATAGATGAATATATATTAATTGGTAAAGATGAAAATAGGGAAAGTTCGATGCTGAGGAATGAATATGGCGTTCTTGTTGAACATAAGACAAATTCAGAAGGGTGGATTGTTATAGATAAGTTCAGATATCTAAGAGAAGAGACTTTTGGTGTTTGGGGATATAGTAACAAGCGTGATAGAAAAACTTTTATGTGGGTGTTTGAGAATTGTATAGTTGACGGGTTTAATAATTCATTTGAATATAAAAGGGTTTGCACGTATAAAAACAAGGTTATCATAAAATCAGATGATGGCTATATGGATATAATTTTTTGTAAATCCCCGGAAGATTCAATTAGATTTTATAACTTGCTTGAATTATATTCAAAAAAGAATAAGATAAAGAGAATCTTGTTTATTGGGGATTTTAGTAAGATGAGTAAACAGAGAAAAAAACTTGAAGATGAAATTGTTGAGTTTACTGGGCTTTCCAAATATAAGATAAGAATGAAAAATAATAGTTTTTTTAATAAAAAATAATATGCTTTATTTAACATATAATGACTTGGCGAATGATATTAGGGGTAATTTATATAAGATACAAGAAAAAGCCAAAAACGGGGCTTTTTGTGGCGTTATTGGTGTTCCAAGAAGTGGAATGGTTCCTGCCGGAATCATTTCTGAGTATTTAAATATTGGTTTATGCTCATTAAATGAATTTTTAGAACATCAATTAGAATCATTTTTAAATCATGGAAAACGATTTTTAAACAATATAAATTCAGAAAAAAAACGAATACTTGTCGTTGAGGATACTTGCTTTAGTGGATATTCTTTAATGGAAACAAAAAACAAGTTAGAACAATTTAAAGATAAATATGAATTTGTGTTTATGTCTGTTTATCTTGAAGGAAAATGCGCGTATTATTTTCCTGATTTATATTTGAGGGATATAAGAAATGATATTGGTTTTTTTAATGGAATTGTTTTGTATGAGTGGAATATACTACATCATCATTATCAGGGAAACGTCATATATGATTTGGATGGAGTTATAGTTTTAGACCCGCCAGATGAAAGGGATACAGAATCATATGTTAAATATATATATAATCCTATTCCGTTGTTTATTCCATCAACAGAATGTGAATTATCTATATGCACATATAGATTGCGCATTTATTATGACATAACGGTAAAGTCTTTAAAAAAAATTGGGCTTAAAAGCCCTAAAATTTACATGTACAATGCTGATAAATACGAAGATAGAAAAACGCCTCCATATGAATATAAAAGCATTGTGTATTGTAATGATGAAAGTAAGAAACTTTTTGTTGAAAGTGACGATTTTCAAGCAAGAAAAATATATGAAATAACTAAAAAGCCTGTTTATTGCGTTAGCACAAATAAAATGTATTTTTAATTTATAGAAAATAGTTTTTTTAGCCAACAGGTTTTCTTTTTTTCTTTCGGATTTTCTTTTTGGCTTTCTTTTACTTCAAAAACTAACGGAGGTGTTGACTGAGGTGGAATATATGTTTGGTTTACGAATCCAAAATCAATTTCTTTTCCATATTGTTCAATTAGTTTTTTCTTAAAGGCCTCATTGCTTGCTTTTATGGCAATTTCGCTTGCCTTTATGTCACCTTTTAATCCATTTAATTCTTTTTTCGTTAAAAAATCCATATTAGTGCACGTCTATTGTATCATTATCTTCTTCAAATTCCTGTATTTGGTTTCCTTGCCCTAAATTTTCAAAGAAACTTTCAACGTTATGCATAAGCCATACTATTCCAGATGTAAAGAAACAGTCTAATATTAAAGCAAGCCACCAGAGGCCCGTTCCTGCTAATAGAATGTTGAATGGGGTGAAAGCTATACTTTTTATCAAAAACCAATCAATAATACTTAAAACCCACCCTAAATTAGCTGGAAAGCACATCATACATTTAAATAATGAACCGAAATGTTCTGAAATCTTATCTGTAATGTTTCTTATGTGTTCAAAAATTCTAAATGGTCCGCTTCCAAACACCATCATATTGGAAAATCCATAAGCTGCGATACAATATAGGAATAAAATAAACCAATTACTCATCTTTAGTTTCTTCGTTTTTATTATTTATTTCTTCTTCTTTTTTTTTAACTTCTTGTTTTGATATAATCAGTGGCGGGTCTTGGTTTTTTGATTTGTAGTCAAATTTTAATGTTCTTAGTTCTTCTATTGTTATGTTTTCATTTTCAAATAATGATTTTAGTTCTGTTGTCTTTTTTGAAAGTAGTTGTGCTCTTTCTATTGCTTCTTTCATTCTATCAATATTGTATTCTATTGCGTCAAATAAAACCTGTTCGCCTGATTCAATATCTGTACAGAAATAATATTCATTTATATTTGTTCCTTGGCTTACAGTAACACCGAATTTTTTTTCTAAATCTTCATCTATAATCCATCCGTGAGGGAATGAAACGACAACATATATTACTTGCGAACCATCATCAACGGTTGTTATTTGCATTTGCCTAAAATATTTTGAAATGTTTTTGATTCTGTCTTTTATATCCATTATTTGCTTTTTTAGTAAATATAAACAATATATGCTGTAAGGTCAATAAAAAAGCCGCTTTTTAGCGGCTTAATTTATTTTTATTCGTTATTGAATAATATTGAGAATGACGCACAATATTTAAATAGTGTTTTTCGTATTTCGTCTTTTGGTGGTATTTGGTCTTCTGATGTATAAACAACACCAATTACTCCAGAAGGATTATATGTGCCGTACATCATAATTGCTGCCATGTAAACAACATTTTCATTTTTAAGCCTATAATATAATTCTGGGTCTAATGTTTCTAGATATTCTATAGGCTCTGCGTAAAAACTATTTTGGTATAGTTCTGTAGCCCATGGGTATCTTGAAAGTCTAACGTTTTTATATTCGCTTTCTAACCATTGATATGCAGATTTTGGTTCTGCATATGTTAAGTCAACGTATAAAAACGGTAGACCGGCCAGGTTTGTGCCTCCATTATGGGTTTCAAGTATGTATGCCCTGTCAGCATTCAATTCTGCCTTTAATGATATTAAGTTTTGCCTAATTGCAGGTTCGTTGTTTAATCTTTTGATAACAGATTCTGTGTGTTGTTCATTAACGATTCTTTCAAATCTTTTTACTAAACTTTCTGGGTTAAAAACTGCTTGACCGGCAACTACAACAAGGAATAATATCATTATTGTTATTAAAATGTTTTGTATTCCTGCCTTTTTTATAAAATTGAATAGTCTTTCAATCCATGAAATTGTGGTGTCAACATTGTTTTTCTTGTTTTCCATTTTATGCGTTTGTATTATATGTTTATTTTTCTTGAATTGTCCAATGTGGATTTAAATCCATCTTCAGATTCATTAATGCGTTGTTTGTTTGTTGTTTTTGTGTCTTCTGATTTGTATTCGTACAAATCTTTCATTCTATTTAATGCTTCGTTCATACCTTGTTTGTTGCTGTGACTAATAATAACTCCTTTGTTATTTTTCCATTCAACTAAATAAGTATTACCCGTTTTATCTTTCATTTTGAATTGTTCGCCTTCAGTTTTAAACTCATCAGGTATTCTAGAAAGCATATGCCCTTCTGTTAAAAATTCTGTCTTTTTAAAGAAAATGGTTTTAATGTTTCTGTTTTCATTTAATGGCTCATTATTAACAGTTTCTGAATTTTCTTGAAGGATTCGCATTCTGTTAATCATTTGTTTCATATCAAATCCTTCTTTGCTTTCGTACATTTCTTCTCTATCAAAAACTTTTTCAGGCCATTCTCTTCCTTGGAGTCCGGATTTTTTCATGTCTTTTTCCTTATCGTGAAGTTCTTGTCCTGATTTTTTAATTCCGTTGTAAATGTTTTCATTATTGGAAAAATCTCCTGATTTTTCAATTTTGTTGTTTTTTTCGAGTTCTGAAGCATAACCTTCAACTTGTGCTTTTACTCTTTTTTTGTAATCATCACTAACGTTCTCAGGCTCATAATCTAATGTTGTTTTGTTGGCATCGTTTTTTTCATATTTAACTCGTTTGCCACCTACGTTTTCAAGGCCACCATCATAATTTTTGGCCCTTTGCTTTGCATCTTTGTAAGCCTTGTCGTTAATGGATTTATTGTCTTTTTCAACATTCACACCAAGAACCGGCTTGAATTCATTTGAACTTTCCGCAATAAATCTTTTTAAATCGCCTACTTTGAATGTTTTTTCCATCTTATTTTATTTTTTATTTATTATATTCTTAATATGGGTAATACCCACCTCTTACTCTTCCAATTGTTCCTGCATTTATATCAAACCCACGGCACATTCTTTGCATTAAAAGTTTTGTTAATTCTTCTGGATTTTGTTCTTTTTTAATTTTTTCGTTTAAAGAATTAATATCTTTCACTGCTTGTGGGTCAAATCCGTTATTATATCTGTCTAATGAATTATTCATCGTAATTGAAAGTTGTTTTTAATATGTCTTTATGGTTTAATGTTTCATCGTCACCCGCAAACGGGACATCATATTGATAGTTTCCGGCATTACTTGTTGCCGTTGCCTCTTTTATATAGTCAATTTGTTCTTGGGTTAAATATAAACTTTTTCTTTTTATTGGCTTTCCGAATAGTGGTGTTGTAAATTGTCCGCTACTTTGTGCGTTTGTAGCACCCGCAACACCATCCATAGTTCCACTACCAACAGAACCGCCTTCACCGTCTTCGTTTATTCTTCTTTGTGCAATTGGTGTTTGTTCTGATGTTGGCATTTCTGTTTGTGCGTTCATTATATCATCCTGATATTGCAATAATGAAACATCCTTGAGGACTTTTTTCAAACTTGATTTTATTTTTCTTGGCTCATCCCAAGAAGATACAAACTCTTCGTTGTTATATAAAAGCCTTACTGCGTTTTTAACTAATTTAATTGCGTATGTGTATTTGTCGCTCAGTTGTATTTCATCGTCTTTGTATTTTTTAAGGAAATCAACCAAAACGCCAACGTGCGCCCATAAATTTTGGAAATCATATGAATACATTGAGTTTGAAACATTTGAGCACAATACATTTAATGAAATTCCTGCAAATTCAGATTGTAAATCAAGTGCTGAATCGTTTTGTAGAATGTCATAGCCCCAAGCACCCTCTTCTAATGTTCTTGCTATTAAATTTTGTTCAAACAAATTAGTGTATAAGTTTCTTAACTTTTTCTTAAAGTCTTTTCTTGGTATGCGATATTTTATTTCAAATGTGTCTTTATTTCGTTTTCCGTCTTCATCATATCCGTTATCCTTAATTCGCTCAGTTCTTATGACAATTGCGCTGCATTCATCATTTGGGTCTGTTTTTTTAAGAAGCATTTTTAATGCTGATGGGGCATCAATACCAAAACCATGTAAAAAATCGTCAGTATCAGCCTTTAATGGCTGATTTAACAATTCTTTCATATAGTCTTTCATGTGCTCAATGAAAGCGTATCGTGTCATTTTTGATTTACCCATAATTTACCCTCTTTTGATTTCATCTTCGTAGAAGTTACGGCGTTGCCATAATGTCCTGAATAAAGTGTTAACAGATGTTGCAACAAGTTCTCTTACTCGTTTGTCAATGTCACCTTTAATTCTGTTGTCATTTTTCAATGCATCTTTGACAGCAGAAACAATGTCTTCTTTGTTGATACCATTTGCTTCAAGAATTTGGTTCTCAACAATCGTTTTCATCATTTCTTCTGTTATTATCACTTTTTTTGACATAATTTAGCCATTTTTATTCACATATAAATAGTATAAATAAGCAAAAAGCCAGTCATAAGACCGGCTTTATTATATTATATATAATAATTACAATTATGATTCTTTAATGTGATTTGCCATCTGTTCAAGCGTTGATGACTCCATATTCCATTGTTCTTTCCAATTTTGATAGAAACCGTAAAGTTTGTTAAGTATTTCAAGGTTTTTGTCATTAAGTAATAGCCCGTTTGTTGTTAAGAAACACCCATCTCCGGTATTGGTTCTTAATTTAAATTGAAATTTAAGATTATTCAAACAAGGGATAACACCACTGAAGATAAGGTTATTTTCATTTGGCATATAGATTAGTGGCGATTCACTAACATTGTTTACATCTGGTTTTGAGAATTGAGCACCACTTTCTACTGATATTCTGAATTGCTGTATTTGGTTTGTCAATGTGTTTTGTCCAAACATTGGGTCATCTGTAATGGCAATTCCATCTGCTGCCGGCTTTATGCTTTTTTCGTCTTCTTCTTTCAAGAGATTTTTTTTCGCAATGCTTGATTCTTCTATTTTTCTTATTTTATCAAGCATATCTCTTGTGTAATCAATATTTTCAGTTTTTTTAGCCATAGTTAAAAATTATACCCCATACCGTTCCACCAAGAAGTCATGAAATGAGTCGTTTTTTTCTTTGGGGAACTTATTATTTTTTCTGCATCTTTTTTTAATGCTTCTGTCTTTTTTATTTCTTCTTCTATTATTTTTTGTGCGTTTTCTGGATTTTGTTCCAATTTTTCGTTAAATTCCTTTTTTGAACTTTCAAATTCGTTTATCAGATTTGTTGTTTCTTTTAGGTCTTCTAATTCGTTGTTTATTTCTTCTTGAAATGATTTTTCATTGCTGGAAATTTCAATTTCTGTATTTACATTATTCATTGAACTTATCACTTCATCAATGCTTTCATTTAATTCAGATATATCTTTTGTGATTTCTGAATTTTCTTTCATTTCTATTTCTTTTTCTATTGTTTTAGATGATTTCTTTTGTGGCGTTTTCTTTTGCCTTTTTGTTTCTTCTTTTTTAGTCTGTTTTGCCATAATTTACATTTATTTATAATAAATATAATGAATAAAAAAAAATAATCAAGCGTTATGCTGCTTGATTATTCTTTAGATATTTTCTTTATTTGAATGTTTCTGATGTTATTGAGTTTTTTAACGCCTCAGTTCTCATTTTTTTTAGGGCGCATTCTTTTATCTGCCTTATTCTTTCTTTTGTTAGCCCTAATTCTTTTCCTATTTCTTCTAATGTTAAGTCCTTGTTTTGGTCAAATCCGAAATATAAAGAAATAACCTTTTTTTCACGTTCAGTAAGGGTGTCAAATAATTTTTCCATAGAAAATGAATCATCTGTTTGTTTTATGTTGCTGAATTCAAAAGAATCAATGTATTCTTCAGGCTCAATTATATTATCATCAATATCCGAGTTGTTTTCTTCGTTCATATTTTCTGATTGGGTAAGTTCATCACCTTTTAATATATTACGCTTTTTTAGCGCTTCTAATATCGTTTGCCTAATCCACCACACAGAATAACTTATTGTTTTAAAATCCCTTGTGTAATCGAATTTTTCAATAGCTTTCATAAAGCCTAAATTACCCTCAGCAATTAAATCAGAATACGATAATCCCATACCGATGTATGGCTTGGCTACGCTTGCAACAAATTTTAGGTTTGATTTTACTATTTTGTCACGAGCTTTTAAATCATTTTCTTTTTTGTATTTTTCCCATAATGACAATTCTTCTTCTTTTGATAATGTTGAAAATTTGCTAATGTCATTAAAATAGTCTATTGCACTTCTGTCAAAATCAGTAATTTTCTTTTTCTTTTTACGCATTTAGCCATATAAGATACCTTTTATTTTTTAAATTTCCAAATAAACCCTCCGCATGTTTTTCTTTTTCCATTACAACAATGTGATATGTGTTCTCTACTAATATTTAATGTTTTACCTGCAATTGACATAGATTCATATTCACCAACTTTTTTACCATCTATTGTATATTGTTCAACCGCTTTCATTAATTTACTATCTAATGATGGGTTATATTTTTTCATGTGAGAAAAAGCGTCTTTTTCCCATTTATTAAATTTTATAAGTGTGTATGCCCTCGAATTTTTTTTAGCGAATTCACTTATTGTTTTGTATTTTTTTGCGAGATTTATACATTTATTTTTATCATACATTTTACAATCAGGGTTGCCACCCAAAGTTCCAGTTTTTCTTTTGTTTAATATTATGAAATTTTTTATTTTATATAATTTTAAATACTCGCCTTCTAATTTTGATGCCTCTTCTCTGTTAACATATTCGGTTAATTTTAAAGGCTTTGGTATTATTATATTATTTTTTTCAGCAAATTTATAAACAGTACTTTTTTTATCTGTTCTATGCTTAAAATCTCTTGCATTTAAATTAAAAGTTAATCCTATATACGCATATTTTATGGAATTAATATCAAATTCATAAACATATATACATCGTTTATATTTACTTCCACCATGTTTTAAATTTTTTAAAATAAAATTCCATTTATTGTTATATATAACTGTTTTCATGGATTGATTTTCTTTTGCAAAATCAGATAAGTACTCATATTTTGAAACTTTGTCAATACATTCATTTAATGTGTATTTTTTATGGATTTTACGCTCTAATTTACTAAGAAGTTCATTCCACCCGTTTCTTCTAATTACAACAAGTAACGAACTATTTTCTTTCTTTAATTGAGAAATACTAGTAAAATTAGATACTAATTCTTTACATTTTTCATATGTATATATTTTTTTCATGGCATAACTATTTTATTATAAATATAATTAATGAAAGAAAAAAACATGCAAATACACTTATTTTATACGAGATATATTATTTTCTTTAATTATTGTTATTATGCCTCCATTATGCCAATCCATGATACTATCTATGTGCGTAATGTGCAAAATGAAATCATAATATTCCGTTATTTTGTCATAAAGTTTTTTCATATCATCGTAATTTTCCTTTGCGACAGTTCCTAAGATTTCGTCAAGCAAGATAAAAGGAGGCTTTGAAAGCTTGGACAATCTTCCAAGGACCACACGCAAGGCTAATGACGCTTGTGTTCTTTCAAGTCCTGAAGCAGCAGAAAGTCTGGTCTTGATTCCATCACGTATTAACAAGAAATCAATATCATTCTTATCGTTCATTGTGATTTCTACGTTAAAATCTGAAACATCGTTAAGAAGCCTATTCAATTCAGCATTGATGATTGGCAATGTGTTCCTGAGCACCATTTTACTAATGCCATCTTTTCCAATCATTTGTAAATATAGCTTCCAATATTTTTCAATTTTTCTTTCTTCTTCAATTTTCACTATGAAGCTATTTTTTTGCGAAATTGCTTCGGTTATTCTTGAAATTTCCTTTTCGTCACTTGAAATTGTGGAAACTGAAGTGTTCTTGATTCTGTCTTCGGTCTTTATGTTGGTGTCTATTACATTGATTTGCGCATCAATTTCACCGTTTTTTGTTATAGCATCCTTGCTTTTGTTTACATCGGATAACAATTGGGATTGCTCTTTATATTCAAGCCTCATAGAAACAATGTCTGATTTTAATGTTGCAATTTTTAATTCTAATTTTGATTTTTCTTGCGATTGCTTTCTTTTTTCTTCTATCAATGCAATTTCTTTTTCGACTTCTTCAAGCCTTTTCTTGGCCTCAATCCCTTCTTTTGTATATGATTCAATCTTCTTTTTGTTTTCATCTATGACTGCTGAGTTATCTACATTGTCTAATTTTCTTTTGCAAGTTGGGCAATATTCGGCTTTTTCCAATTTAACGTTTGTATCTTTTAAATTGGTAATTAATACTCGTAATTCAGATGTTTTTGAAACTAAAGTTGATTTTTCGTTGTTTAGTTTCTTGTATTCTTCTTCTGAAAATTCTACATTTCCGTATTGTTTAAGCTGCGATTCAAGGTATTTTAGGTCTTCACCTTTTTTCTTTCCATCTTCAACAAGTGATTTAATTTTTGCTTCAAGAGTAGTAACGTTTATTTTAAGCAAAGATGGGTCTACTTGTTGTTTTGAAGATAATAATACATCTCTTGTTTTGCTATATTCTGTAATTTTTTTGTCGCATTGTTCAATGATTGAATTGTTTTTTTCAATATCTTTTGAAATGGCCTCTTTTTGTTCTTTAAGATTGGATATTTCTTCTTCGAGTTGTACCTTATTGTACATATCCGAATATCTTCCAACTGATATTTCTTTGTTCCATTTTTCTCTTGCCCTTACGTCCTTGTCTTCAATGACAGATAATCCAATCCATCTTGCAAGAAGTCTTCCTTTTTCGGTTTCTGTTAGTGAGATAAGGCTGTCAAGGTCCTTTGCGTTGGCGCTGATTATCAAGTCAAAATCACTTTCGTTACCGAGTGCTTCTTTAATTATTGCACTCGTTTCTTTTGCCGAAGTTCCTTGTTGGTTTTCATCGGAAAGAAGTTCTTCACTGCCATCTCCAAGTACCTTATAATATTCGACTTTATTGGTTACTGTTTTTGTCTTTTTACCCTGAGCAGGTCTTGTTAATGTTCTTTTAATGACATAATCATCACCCTCAATATTTATACAGCCTTCAACCGTTAATGTTCTTTCATCGGGTAAATAGTTATTAAACAACTCTCCTAATGTTTTTGCTTTATCGGTGTTTGTTTTTCCAAACAGCAAAAAATGCAGAATATCATATGCAAATGTTGATTTTCCGCTTTTGTTTGCTGGCTCTCCGTTGAGAAGGACCAATCCATGAAGCTTTGTGAAATCAAAAAAGTTACTTGGGCCATATGACAAGAAATTGCTCCATCTAACCCATTTAATGGAATAACTTTTTGTTTTATTGTATAATGTATAGTCAATAAGTGAATTTATTTGGCTATCAATTTTTACAATCTCATTAAAATCAATGTCTTCAATTTTGTTTTCAACAATGTATTGTTTCATTAGTTCTTGCTGAAACTTGGGGTCATTAATGTCTTGAACAGATTCATATGCAATTGAGCCATCTTTTCCGTGTGATGTTGAAAATTTTGGTTCAACTCTAATGTTCTTTGATGGTATTCCATATTTTTGAGCCATCAAGGAAATGATGCTTTTTTCTTGCTCTTTTGAATAATTTGTTGGTGAAACATTCCACACAATACACACTTTTGCGTTTTGGCCTATTTCTATTTTCTTTTTCATACTATTTTAAAACTCTAACTTTCCTTGTTTTAGTTATTTTTTTATCTTCTTCTTTCTTCTCTTCTATTGGCTTTTTATCTAATACCACATCCATTCCTATCAGTAATGATGTACCATCCGGTTCAGACATTGCTTTTACTGGCATGATTTCATTTGCAATGAGTTTATTTGGTATTTTGTACTCATCAACCAAGTCTGTTTTTGGAAGTGTTTCTTTTGTTTTTTCATTTTTTATAACGCCAAAAGGGATGTCACCGTATTTCAATTCGGTTATCCCCTTTTTTAATAAGTCATTGCACAAAACGGATGGCTTTAACCCGTTTAGGTCACAATATTGCTTTATTTCGTTATATAAATTATCGTTTACTGATATGCTATGATTTGCCATTTATAATTTTTTATATTATATACAAAAAAAATATGTAAATTACAAATTTTTTTATTTACAAAATCAATTAAATACACTAATTTTATGAAAATTATATTTAGATGGAAAATAATGAGAAAATATACCCAAGAATTATACTTGGAATGGATATAAGCACTGCTTGTATTGGTGTTAGTGTTGTTAAGGATAATGGTGATGTAGATAAGCCTGAAATATTGTATATTGGGCATAAAACTCCAAAAGTTCCAAATAAAATTAAAGGAATAGAATCATTGTTCATAAAAAAACAAATATTTGAAGAACAATTTTTACCTGAAATATTAAATAATTTTAGTATAACGGATGTTGTTATAGAAGAACCGTTGCTTTCGTCTAACAATGTTAATACCGTAGCCACTCTTTTAAGATTCAATGGAATGATTTCTGAGGCAATTTATAGGCTATTTGGGGTTGTGCCAAATTTCATATCGTCTTATGACGCAAGGCTTTATTCTTTTCCTGAACTTGTTTCAATAAGAAAATACAATAAAAAGGGCGAGGAATACCCATTAAAACATATAAAAAAGGCAATAGAGGACCAAAAAGCCGTTTTGTTTGGCTCTTACCCGTTTGATGTTGACAAGAAAATGGTTATGATGAATATGGTTAATGAATTATATCATAATGGCGAAATAGAATGGGTTTATAATAAAAAAGGTGAACTTAAAAAGGAAAATTTTGATGCATGTGACTCTTTGATTTGTGCATTGGCTTATGTGAATATAAATCATCATGGACTTGATACTATTAAAATTGAAGACGCAAAATATTTTACAACTACAGAAAGTTCAGAAGTGAGAATTGAATATAAAACCAAAATTTGGGATAAAGTATATGATAAAGTGTTGATAATTGAAAATAGCAAAAAATAATGAATATTGGTTAGTAATTTTTATGCTATTTATATAAAAAACTAAAATGGAATATTTAAAGAAATTCAATTCCCATTCACAATATGTTGCATTTGCTCAAAGTGGAATAATGCCAACTGTTTGTTTTTGCGTTAATGAGGGTGACCTTCATTATAATGTTGACGGGCTTTGTTTTATGGCAACACAGGCAAACAGCACTATTAAGTTAAATAGGGTTGGTACGTCAACATCATTGAAGACAGCTAATTTACAATATTCAATTGATAGAGGCAATACATGGACTAATTATATTTTTACAAAACAAGGGAATTCAGGATATTCTGGGGAAACAATAACACTTGCAAATGTTGGTGATTCTGTTAACTTCAAAGGAGTTAATAATACTTTTTCTAACAGTATTAATGATTATCATAATTTTGTAATGACGGGAAAATTTTCAGTAGAAGGGGATATTACGTCTTTACTTAATAATGTTGGTGGCGATGCTACTATGGCTGGCTATTGTTTTTATCGAATGTTTGCGGGATGTACGGCATTAACAAAAACGCCTAACTTACCATCAACGGAATTGTCAGATTATTGTTATCATTTCTTGTTTAGAAATTGTATATCGTTAACAGAAGCGCCTAAATTAGTGGCAACAACAATGAAAACTAGTTGCTATTCATTGATGTTTGCTGGTTGTGCGGCATTAACGGCTGCGCCTGAGTTACCGGCAACAACATTGGCAGAGAATTGTTACACTAGTATGTTTTCTTCTTGCACTTCGTTGGTCACTGCACCTGAATTACCTTCAGAAACAATGAAGAGAAATTGCTATGGGTATATGTTTGCCGGTTGTACGGCATTAACGGCTGCGCCTGAATTGCCTGCAACAAATTTGGAAAGGTCGTGCTATAGTTTTATGTTTAATTTTTGCACTTCATTAACAGCAGCGCCTGAATTGCCCGCAACTGTTTTGAGTGGTAGTAGTTGCTATTCTAGCATGTTTCAAGGATGTAGCAATTTGTCATACATAAAGGCGATGTTCACTACTACACCATCAACATCTTATACAAACAATTGGGTAAGCGGAGTTAATTCAACAGGAACATTTGTTAAAAATTCTTCAGCAACTTGGAATGTAAACGGTGTACACGGTATTCCTAATGGATGGACAGTTCAAACAGCGAGTACTTAATTAATTACTTTTTATAATAACACAAAGTCAGTCTAAAGGGCTGACTTTTTTATTTTATTGCAATGGAGTTTTAATTAAATCTGACTATTTATCAATAAGTAATAATATAGAATAAAATAAAGAACATGTCAAAATATTTAAATGACCCAAGAGAGATGGCAATAAGGCCAGAAAGTGGAATTACACTCGAAGAAGATAATAGAATAGAAGTTATGTATCATTGGGGTGCAAAAGTTTTGGACTTATGCGATTTACCTGTTGATGAATATATGAAGCCTATGACAGTTAATTGTAATGGCGGAGGAGGCTCATCTGATGATACAGGCTCTAGTGTTACAAAGAGAAGTGTGTCAATGAAGATAAGCGTAATTAGCCCAGCTGGTGATATTATATCGCAAAACGGCGGTATAATTGGTGTTACAGATGGTGATGGGACGTGGAGAGTAAGATGGACATGGGACAAGGGATTTAATGGTAGCCTTGTTTCTATGGTTAAAGTTTATGATGAAAACCGCACTGAATATGTTGTCGGGGCAACAATAAGTGATAATGGAAACAAACAATATGAAACTGTTATTGATTGTGGTAATAACACAATTAATCTTATTGGCGCTTATGGGGTTGGTGAACAAGGAAGTGAAATATTCGATGCCACAGGAAAGACAACAACAATAATTGATGAAAATACTGAAACTGAGTTTGAAATAAACATAGAAATAAATGGAAAACCAAGTATTACCGTATATGATATATATTATGGAAATGCTTGTAAAAACGATAGTGTTGAGTATAGTGCATTGGGGACAATTGATATGATTAGTTCTATGGATGATGACGGATATGATTTTTATTTTACAATTCCGGCATCAAATGATTATTTGGTTGAGCTTTCAAAATATGATGGCGGACAAGCACCTTACAATACTGAAAATGCTGATGAACTATGGGATGAATGGTCTGAACAATACGAAAATGAATATAGGCATACACTTAGGGTTTATATACCTGTTATTATAGAAGACCAATATGAATTTTCCCTTTATAATGACAATTCTGGGCATTATATACAAACGGAAATGGTTAAGAGTGGCATTAAAAAAATATATAATAATTCAGAATATTCTGAATATGTAAATTCAAACACAAAATATTTGTATGATGACATTGCTCACACTTTTAAGATGAGATTTATAATGATTAAAAAGTAATTTTAAATGGCTATTGACTTAACTGAAAAACTAAGGTATTCTAATGGATATGTTGACAATTCAGTCTCAGTTGATACGTTCAATGATTTAATGAACGTACCAATGAGTAACAGATTTGTTGGCGTTACCGTTACCGTATTAAATTTTTATAACGGTATACCTGCTGATTTCTGGCTAGTTATTGGCACTAATAAAAAATATTGGAGATTAAAAGGGCTTCCTCAGGTTGAATCTTTATCTGATTTGAATGCTATTAAGGATATGTGCGTTTTTACAAATTCGCAAGGTAACGTATCTTTAATAGAAAGTGGTTTTATTGCTGCAACAAAAGATGGTAAAACTTACATTTTTAAAGAAGAGAATGGGGAAAATTATTGGGAAGAAAAAATAGGCGGTCAAGGTGCTCAAGGGCCACAAGGTCCACAAGGTGCTGTTGGCCCGCAAGGAGAAAGGGGCGCTGACGGGATTCAAGGAAAAGATGGTGCTCAAGGTGAACAAGGACCTCAAGGTGAAAAGGGTGCTGATGGCGTACAAGGCCCTAAAGGTGAAGATGGTACACAGGGCCCACAAGGTGAAAGAGGATATCAAGGTCCACAAGGAGAAAAGGGTGCTGATGGTATACAAGGAAAAGATGGCGTTCAAGGGCCTCAAGGTGAACGTGGTTATCAAGGAGAAATAGGGCCACAGGGAGAAAAGGGAGTTCAAGGTCCTAAAGGAGAAGATGGAACACAGGGTCCACAAGGCGAAAGGGGATATCAAGGAGAGGTTGGTCCTCAAGGCGAAAAAGGAGAAAGTGGTGCACAAGGTGACCAAGGTCCTGAAGGTGAACGTGGTTATCAAGGCGAAATAGGACCTCAAGGTGAAAAAGGCGTACAAGGCGACCAAGGTCCTGAGGGTGAACGCGGCTATCAAGGAGAAATAGGGCCACAAGGTGAAAAGGGTGCACAAGGTGAAAAAGGTTATCAAGGTAATCAAGGAAGTGTTGGGCCTCAAGGAGAAAAAGGAAACCAAGGAGAAAAAGGTGTACAAGGTGAACAAGGTCCACAAGGTGAACAAGGAGAAAAAGGTGAACGCGGCTTAAAAGGTTATCAAGGAGACCAAGGACCAAAAGGTGATGACGGACGTTCAATAAAAATAATGACATTTTTCTCTGCTTGTGTTGAGCCAAACAGTGATGCAATCGTAATAACACAAGATATATTAGATAATCAAGAACACGGAGATGGATTTGAAATACAACATTTGTATTTATATACAGGTGGAACAAATACAGAAATTACATCTTACGAGGATTTGGGGCTATTTTCGGTTGAGGGACCACAAGGCGAAAGGGGTTATCAAGGAGAAACTGGTCCACAAGGTGAGCAAGGTGAAAAAGGTGAACGTGGTCTAAGAGGTTATCAAGGTGATATTGGTCCGCAAGGTAATCAAGGTGTTCAAGGAGAAAAAGGTGTACAAGGTGACCAAGGTCCTGAGGGTGAACGCGGCTATCAAGGTAACCAAGGTCCACAAGGTGAAAAGGGCGCACAAGGCGAAAAAGGTTATCAAGGACCTGAAGGTGAGCGAGGATATCAAGGAGAACAAGGTCCACAAGGTAATCAAGGAACACAGGGTGAACAAGGTCCTGAGGGTGAACGCGGCTATCAAGGAGAAATAGGGCCACAAGGTGAAAAGGGTTTACAAGGCAACCAAGGTCCTGAGGGTGAACGCGGCTATCAAGGTGACCAAGGTCCACAAGGCAATCAAGGAGCACAAGGTAATCAAGGTCCTGAGGGTGAACGAGGATATCAAGGTGATAGGGGTTATCAAGGTGATATTGGACCACAAGGAAATCAAGGCGACAGAGGATATCAAGGCGAACAAGGTCCACAAGGTAACCAAGGAACGCAAGGATATCAGGGTGAAAAGGGTTTACAAGGAGACCAAGGCCCAAAAGGAGAACAGGGGTATCAAGGTGATAGGGGTTATCAAGGAGATATTGGCCCGCAAGGAAATCAAGGAAACCAAGGTGAAATCGGTCCAAAAGGTGAACAAGGGTATCAAGGCGATATCGGTTATCAGGGTAATCAAGGTCCACAGGGAGAACAAGGTGAAAAAGGTGAACGTGGCTTAAAAGGTTATCAAGGTGATATCGGTTATCAGGGTAATCAAGGTCCGCAGGGAGAACAAGGTGAAAAAGGTGAACGTGGCTTAAAAGGTTATCAAGGCGAACAAGGGCCGCAAGGAGAACGTGGAGAAGATGGTGTTAGTGTTTTATCAAATGATATTGTTGTTGTAGGAGGCCCGTTGGCTGACGATTGTGATAATTATTGGCCGACAGATAGCGGGTGGACCGATGACAATGGAAACAAGATAATACCATCTGGAACAACAATAGAGAGTGTTTTAACTATGCTACTCAGTAAAGAAATTTGGTATGAGCCAACAATTCAATATGAATGGAATTCTGAAATAACGAAAGAACCATCAGTTAATATTTCAACAGCAAATACTGGAAATATTTCAGATTCAACATTTGAAGTTGGTACTTATGTATATTTTAATGGGGCATATGCAAATGTATCTGACACTAATTATATTGTTAGTTCAAGTGGATGTGTAAATGGATATAAAAAATTTGATAGTGGAGAACATGAAGATGGGGATTATTTAATGGAATATACTTGTGTAAAAGATGGGAATTATAATCTTTCTGCTTTTGTTTATGGATTTAAAGCAAATACAGGCGGAACAGAAACATATTATATATCATCTCCAGATGCAAATTCACCAATTCAGTCAAATGTTAGCCCAATGTATTTAAGCGATGGTGACAACTATATAATTGTGTCGCAAAATGGATTAACTTATAATCCTGTTGAACCTGAAGATTTTGAGTCGTTTGTGTTATATGCTGCTTCAAATATGGGTAATTATTCAAATGATTATTCTGATGATGTAAATTATCTTGGTTATGACGGGCTTTCAGTAACAGCAAGTGGACAAACTAAAAGTTCAACAATAAATGGATATCGTAAGTTTTTCTATGGACTTTTAGATAATTTAGTTGATGTTAATGCGATAACAAGTAATATTATAAGGGGTCTTAATGGCTCAAGTGGTGCCGCAAATAATCAACAGTGGGAAATGGAAATAGTTGCAGGAAAAGCACAGGTAATAATCGCTGTTCCTAAATCACAATTTAATTCGATGGAAGTATTTCAATCTTCTATTAATGATAGCATACAAAATGTTCCAAGAGCAAAGTGGAAAGAAGTTAATGTGGCTGGTGCAAATGGATATAAGCCGATACCTTATGTTGTTTGGACTTATTCAACAGCATCAGGAAGTTTCCCTTCAAATGATATGTACAAAATAACGTTTAAAAATGTATAATGAGGAGGCTGAATAATGAGTGCAAAAGTATTTACAAAACAGGAACTACTTGATATACATGTAATTAGTTTGCCAAAAGCATATCAAAGGGCGGACCAAATACCAATAGACCCAAGTACAATATTTGCTTCTTTGGCTGATGCGCAAGAATATGTTGACGGAGAAAGCGTATATGGAGATATTGCTTATGCCGGTCAAATCGTTTCTGTTGCAGATGCTATTGATGGTGTTAAGGTTTATAAGGTTGATACAGATGGAAAATTAGTTGAGATTGGTGGAGGTTCTGCAAATTGTTTTTCTGCCCAAACATATAGCGATGCTGTTAAGCTTGCAAGTAATGACACAATTGGTAGTATCGTAAACGTTATATACCCAGAAACAATAAGTGGAGATACTTATTCATCAGGATTGTATATAATAACAGGAAATAATAGCGTTGCAAAACTTGGAATATCTTCGGCAACAGGTGATGTTGAGGGCGATGTGGAAAATTTAAAAGCTAGGGTTGCTACTCTTGAGACAACGGTTTCAGAAATATCAGATGCTTGTTATTGGATAGATGGCGATGCTGAATAATAATTTAAATGTAAAATACAAATATAATATAATGGCAAAACATTTAGTTAAAAATTGGAGGGGCTCAAGGGGAGCTTATAATATACTTAAAATAAACGGTGTCTTAGACCCGTGGACAAAATATTATGTGAAAGATACAGACGGTACAACAACGACATATGTTGAATATTTTGGCGAAAATTTAGTTCATGTACCAACAGGACAACTTATTGCGGTTAATGATGTGCTTGAAAATGAACCTGAAAGTCCAAATCCATATGATAGATTTTTGGTTGGTAATGATGCAAATGGATACAAAATATATGAATATACACCGGTTAAAGATAGTGAAGAATTAGAATCGCACGAAATGGAATTTAGTTGGAAATATGGAGTTAGAATTTTGTCAAGAGGATTAAAATCGTATGTATATTATAATGGAAAATTAACAACATATGATGACGGTGACGCTGGGTCGTTTTAAAATTTAAATATATGTAAATTGATATAAGGCACACTTAAAGTGTGCTTTTTTTGTTTTTAAAAAAAATGTTTGTATATTTGATAAAAACACTCAAATGCAAAGAATATACAACATATTGTCTGGCTTACTTGGGGAAAGTAAACAAGGTGGCTATGATTCGTCTTTACTTCAATATCAATTTAATTGTCCCAATTGTGCTGAGGAAAAGGGTTATGTTGATAATAAGTATAATTTAGAAATTTCTCTTGCGTTGGGGAAATATCATTGTTGGTCTTGTGGCGTTTCTGGTAATATTTCTTCTCTAATAAAATCAATTGGAGGAAAGGAATTGTGTGGAGAATATTTCAGAATTATTTCTGATATAAAAGAAAGTAAGTATTATAATCTTGATTTGTTTAAAGATAATGGTGATATTTTTGGTGAACGTTTTTTAAAGTTACCAAAAACATATAAAAAGATAGATATTAATGGAAAAATAAATAAAAATCTTAAAGCGTATCTTGAAAAAAGAAAAATAACGCAAGATTTAATTGATGAATATAATATTGGAATAACTTCTTGGGAAGGAGAAGAATATGCTTGGAGAAACAGGATTATATTTCCATCATATAATTCTGTTGGCGATTTGAATTACTTTGTTGGAAGAACATATTCAGAAAACGATAAAAGGGTAAAATATAGGAATTGTGATGTTGATAAAATGCAAATAATTTTGCATGAGGATAAAATACAATGGGATTGCGATATTTACCTTGTTGAAGGTGCAATAGATTGCATATATTTTCCGAATACAATATCAATGATGGGTAAATTTTTGAAAGAAGATAGTGAGTTATATAAAAAGTTAGTCCAAAAAGCAAATGCAAATATTATAATATGTCTTGATGGGGATACTGAAATAAATGAAACGAAAAGAATATATTGCACATTAAATAAGGGTAGGCTGAGTGGAAGAGTAAAATACATAAGATTGGGCACTGATGAACTTCCGTGGAAAGATTTTGGGGAAATCTATGAGGATTGTGAAAAAGAAGGAATAATAAAGGCAATGAAATCAGCCAAACAATTTACTGAAATAGAAATAACAGGAATATATGATAACAAAAATAATCGCATGCGCCGATATTCATATTCCGGCGCTTAAAGGAATTGACGAACTTAAAGAAGTACTCACAAATTTTGTAAAAAAGTGTGAGAAAATTATTGAAGAAGAAGGTAAAGAATGTGTGAGAATTGTGGTAGCTGGCGATGTACTTCATAATAAAATTTCAGTTACAAATGAATCTATTCTTGCCGCACATTGGTTTTTTTCTGAATTGGATAAATTATGTAAGACAATTGTAATAATTGGAAACCATGATTTTCTTATGAATAATACAGATAGGGTTGATTCATTAAGCACCTTGTTTGATATTGGTGGATATAAGCAAGTTATTTTCTTGGACAAAGAACTTGGTTGCCAATCGGGAATATATGACGATGATAATGTATCGTGGTGTTTGTATTCTTCGTTTAGTGGCTTTAATAAGCCAGATATAGAGGCCCATAAGGTACTTAATGCGGAAAACGATAAAAAGAATAATTTTTACGTTGGATTAATTCACGGAGAAGTAAACGGCGCAATAACAGTAACAAATTACGTTTCTGAAACAGGAGTTTCACAAGATATGTTCGATGGATGTGATTTTGTCATAGCTGGGCATATCCATAAAAGGCAGGAACTTAAAAAGAACGATGTAAAGATTGTGTATTGTTCAAGCATAAACCAAAAGGATTTTGGCGAATCAGTATCAGGACACGGATTTGTCCTATGGGATATTGATGTTGACGACAAATCAGATATTTCATACAAATATGTTGACGTTCCTAATAAGGATTATGGATTCTATAAGTTTGAAATAAACGATATTTCCGATTTGGAAAAAGATGAAGAAGAATTAATAAATTATTAAAAATTTAAAATATGAACGAAGATTTTAGAAAATTTGCAATTAGCAGTGGAGTAAACGGACTTGTTTTTGATGATTATGCAAAAAAGTCAAACACTATTATAAGCCCAACAATTGTTGAGGAACGTTCACTTAATGCAGTTACTATTGACATTTTTTCTGCATTGATTAGGGAAAGAATCATATTCCTTGGGACTGAAATCAATAGTGATGTGTCAAATATCATTACATCTCAGTTAATGTATTTGAATTCAGTTGATTCTGAATCTGATGTGAAAATGTTTATCAACAGTCCTGGTGGGAGTATTGTGTCGGGCTTGGCAATCCGTGACATAATGAATTTTATTGAGCCTGATGTTTCAACTTATTGTATGGGAATGGCTGCTTCAATGGGTTCTATTTTACTTTCTTCAGGAACAAAAGGAAAAAGATATTCATTGCCTAATAGCAGAATAATGATACACCAAGCATCAACCTATTTGGGATGGGCACAGACTTCAGACGCTAAGATTAATTACGATGAAACAAAGTTCCTTCAAGATAATTTGTATAGAATTTTGTCTGAAAACACAGGAAAGTCGTTTGAGGAAATTGAAAAAGATGCTGATAGGGATAAGTGGTTTTCTCCTGAAGAAGCAATGAAGTATGGTCTTATTGATGAAATAATTACAAAAAAGAAATAATTAATGTCAAAAATATCTTATTTTAATCAAGTAACTCCTTGGAAAAGAGTACTTAATGCGGCAAGAAGAACGATAGGGAAGGCTCCGTTAGATAAGGAGCCTTCAGATTCTTGGAAAGCAAAAATGCTTCTTGCTGAACATAGTCCAATTAGACTGCTTGAGTTTGATTGGGTTTGGGATGATATTCAGCAATGGATTACAACACACTTGGTAAGACATCATGAGGGTTGTGAAAAGTTTGTCCATTCACAAAGACAAGACAGACGTGAACTTGGGTGCTCACGTGATGAATTGCCACAAGGCGCTTTAAATGATATGGGAATGAGTGCAAATGCTCAGGCACTTATTAATATATCAAGAAAAAGATTGTGTGCTTGTGCATCGCCAGAAACAAGAGAAGCTTGGAAACAGGTAAAAGAAGAGGTAAGCAAAGTAGATAAAGTACTTGCTGATAAAATGGTTCCTGAATGCTTGTATAGGGGATTTTGCCCTGAATTTATGCATCCCTGTGGATATTCAAAAACAGAACAATTCCAAAAAGATTTGGAAAAATACAGGAATACAAATTACGAAGACAAATGATATTACATATGTCTTTTGAATATAATTTGCCTTGTAACTGTTTTTTTGACAGGCTTTGAAGCACTAAGTTTTTCCGAAGGCTTTTTAACAACCTGTTTAACTTGTGATACCTGCCTTGAAGAAGAATTTCCTTTACATGCGCACATAATTTAATAATTTTCTTATAAATAGTTAATAATCTTGATTTTTATATAAAAAATTTGTATATTATAATAAAATCGTATCATTCCTTGCGTGATATTGATTTTTAATAAACTGCAAGGCAATAATAATTTAATAATTTTTAAAGTTATGAAGTACTAGGTTTTATGGCCCCCTTAATCGTTAATTCTTATTATGTTGGGTTAAAAAAATATGTGAAAACAAAAAATAATAATTACAAATAAAAAGATTAACGATGATAGAAGAAGCAAAAAAATTAAGAGAAGAAATTGCAGCCTTGGAACAAGAACAAATCAATATGAAGGCTCAAAGAAAAACCGTGAATTTGAAAGTCAAAAGGACGGTAGACCCATACAGTGCAGCAATGAACGTTCTCTCAAACAGAGAAAAATTAAGGGTTATGTATGCTGCATACGGCTTGATGAGGGGCAAAAGATTCAATCAAGTTGAAAATCATTGGGACAATAAAAATAACGAAATCCACCCATTGTACGGGTTGGCATCACAAATAAACAATGTATTGAATAAATATGGCTACACGATGGAATACACGAAAGTTAAGACATGGTATGGCGAGAGGAACTACTTCAAAGAAGATTGCGATGAAAAGATTGTACGTATTGGTGAACAAGAGGCTTAATCCTGTTTACGGATGTGTACAAGGAGGTCACGCAGTTGCCCAATATATGATTGATAACCCAAATCAGACTTGGGATAACGAGTTTCTTATCTATTTGTATGCTGATGTTGATAGATGGGCTGATAAGTTATTTAATATGGGAATTAAATTTTCCGTATTCAAAGAGCCTGATTTGAACAATTCCATAACAGCAATCGCTTGTCAAGATGATTCTGGGGAGTTATTCAAACATTTAAGCACAGTAAAATAACTTAAAAAAACGGCAAATGGGGAGCCATAATCCCCATAATGACTCATTGGGCCATCGGTTGGCCACTTGTCTCTAAAACAAAGCAGAAGGGTTCGACTCCCTTATGAGTCACAACAATAAAATTAAAAATCATCTATGAAATGCCAAAAAGAGATGAAATAGAAACAATATCAGAAGAAGAAAAGAAAGAGCCAAAAAATGCACATGGAATTCAGTTTAATTTAAACGTTAATTCAAAAGACGCAGATGTCATAAGAGAAGCATTGATTAATGCTGGTCATGTTCATATAGCAGAAACTTTTGAAACAAAAAGAGAACTTACAATTATGCATGAACTTTGGGATGCTCAAAAAAAAGGCGAAAACATTTTTGAAGTATGGAGAAAGGGAAATTATTATGAATCCATAGATATAAAAGAGCCAAAATATAAGATGACGCATAAAATTATGGCTAAATGAAAGAATTTTACCCATCAAAACAAAATAGTTGTGACGATTTATATGGATATGGTTATGAATATTTACATCCTGGGTATTGTGGGCCGGTATATGTAAATCAAATATGGTCTGAAGATGTATCGGCAGGCGCTTATGTTGATAAATATTGGGACAATGGTTGTGTTGCGTATCATCCAAAAAGGATGATTAAAGCCGAAATAGAATGCGAAAGCCCTGAGATTCTTAATTCAATATTGTGGAAAATAGCAAATATCACATTTGATGACCCAGTAAAAACAATAACAGATAAAGCACAAGAAGAACTTACCTCTGTTATAAATGCTAAAATTGTTGAAACTTTGATAAATGAAAATCTTGATGATATCATTAAAGAAATAAGGATTGAAAGAGAAAATAGTAAAAGATATAAACTTAAACATAAAGTATTAAAAATTAATTAATTATGAGTAAATTTAACAAAATGTTGACCACAACAGGTTCTGACCTTATCGAAAAAAGAGCACAAAACAGAACCAAGGATGCACAAGAAGCATTCAACGCTGAAAAGCAAGAAACTGAAAGAAGAATCAGAGAACTTGAAGCAGAAGTATCTGAAATGGAAGATATGGCTGTACGTTCAACAGACGCACTTGTCGTTGGAGAAGGTATAAATATGGTAGAATGGACAAGAAAAAGAATAAATAAGGCCCTTGAATTGAATGATTTGAAGGTAGAACTTGACATCATCAAAGGACTTATCAAAGAATACTTTGAGGAAGATGGGGAATAAAGAAAATCCAAGCATAACAGGACTTTGGCGTAATGCACCCGAACACCTTCCACAACTTGTTAATCATCCTGATTATGACGGAACAATTCCATGTCTTGTATTTAGAAAAGGATGGTATGAAATTCTTCATTATGATTTGTATCACGAGTGCTGGAATGACGCTGAAGACGATGATTATGCATATGACAAGGACGAAGAATTGAAATATATTCAACTTGAAGAAGACTAAAACTTTGAAATTTTGTTGATTTTTCAAATCTAAATTTGTATATTAGTTAGAAAGCCGACAAAGTTCGGCTTGATGTCCGCACGTTGCGAAGGGAAACACGGCAATGCCCCTACGGAGTACAACATATCTAGGTAAAAAGTGATTCTCAGGTTCGAATCCTGATGTGGGCACAATTTTTTTTTAAAAAAAATTATTAAATTTTGAACTTTTTGAAAAAAGATTATATTTATAAGTGTAAAATATCGAAAAAATTAAAGGATTTATGCAATTGATGAGTAATAATATGGTTTTCATTAAAAACACAGGCTGTAATCTAAAAGGCTACGGTAATGGCTCATCATATGCATGCTCACCAAGAGAAGATTGGCACTTTAGGAGTAAAGGGAAACGAGCGATAGGAAGTTGAACATAAAAAGCACATAGGTTTCTAACCACAACATATTCCCGACCTCTGAAAAGTTTCCCAATCTTAAAAAACTACTCAGAGGTTTTTTTATTGCTCAAATTAAATAATAAAAAAACAATCCAAAATCAATGAAAGACACATTAAAACAAATCGTAACAGGAAGCGCTAAACTTGATTGCATTAGAAGCGGTGGAGTTGCTGAATATACAATTACATCAAGCACAGGAAACAAATACTTGCTTGAAATTGACCTTTCTGATAAATTTGATTGTGGAGAAACAGCATCTTTTATGCCATATTATGATAAAGCTATAATATTAATGAGGTGGATTAGAAGAGCTATTGAAAAAGAAAATTTAATCGAATTATCGTAATTTTGAAAGTTTGGCACGGTTTTTGATTATGTTTTGACAATTAAAATTTAAAATATGGATAAGATTGCAAAGAAATTAAAATTTATGTGGAAGACTTATGAGTTTTCCAATGCCAAAGACAACATATTAATATATACGGCAGAGCCTCATCAGTATTACGATGATTGGGAAGAAGATGGAGGAATTTTGGTTGTGAAGTACAGACCTGATGTAAAGGGTGAGCAGCACAGGTATTTGGTGTTACATCAGATTGGGGTTGGAAGTAATGGGAGAATTTATCCAAATAACATTTCTGGCTATGATAAAATTCCTGAAATTGTGGAAGAGTGAGAAAAGTTTGGCACAATATTTGATAAAGAAAAGGCATAATTTTAAAATTTAAAACAATGATTAAACTTATCGCAGAAAAAATTAGAGAATTTAAAAGGAGAAAAGAATTTAATGCTGAAAATTGTCTTCGTAAACAATGGGACTTGGAACAGTACCTGCTGAAGAAGCAAAAAGAAGAGGAAAAGCGTGAACTCAATGAAAAGATTGACGAGATTAAGAATAGAATCAGTTACGTCATTGACCAATCGCCGGACCAACATAAGGTAATATTCCAAGTCCATGAAAATGAAAGAGAACTTTATAGTAAAGTCAAAACATATTTTTCAAATCTTGGATTTAAAGTGATTTTGATTACCATTGAAGACCTTGGAAGCGATGAACTTATGATTATAAGCTGGGAATGATGGAAAAAAGAAGTACAAGGTCACATTATAAAATAGGGCCAAACGGAGTGCTCGAAGAAAAAAAATCTTTCGATACAGAGCAAGAAGCGTTAAAAATGGCACGATTTTTGAATACGAAAGAAAACATAATCCATAAAATGGTGGCGTATAAATGCGTCAAATGCGGCAAATGGCACGTTGGAAGCAACAATACCGTGCTAACTGATGAGGAAAGGGAAAAAAATAAAAAAAAGTTGCAGAAAAATTTGGGAATGTAAAACTTAATTTGTATATTTAAATAAAGTTCTTTGAAATAATGGTTTTCCAATTTAGTTCGTTTTTTATGTTATGAACTATTTATAATAAAGAATTATTGATATGAAAAAAGAAATTGCAATAGATAAATTAATTGAATATTCTGATAAATGCGTTAACATGTATGATTTATGTGAGAAGATTGGAATAAAAAATATTGGTGGAAATAATTATAAAGAAGTAAGAAAATTGACAAATGAATTAGGTATTGAATTAAAATTTTCGTATAAAAAAAATTATTATACCAATAGAACTTTATCTGTTAAAAAAATTGATATGTCTGAAATTCTTGTTGAAAATAGTACATATAAAAATGGAAATAGCTTAAAAAGGAGATTGATAAGTGAAGGGTATAAAGAGAATAGATGTGAATGTTGTGGAATAGATAGTTGGAACGGAAAAGAAATATCTTTGCAATTACATCATATAAACGGCAATCATTCTGACAATAGAATTGAAAATTTACAAATTTTATGCCCAAATTGCCATTCACAAACAGAAACATATGCTGGTAAAAATTCAAATAAGGAAAATATAACAACTAATTTGGTGAAAAACAGGAAAATGGATGCAACTGAATGGTCTAATATAAAGAAAGAATTATGGAACAGAAATCATCCATCTCTTGAAACGTTGATTAATGTTTTTAAAATAAAAAAAAGTTTTTGTGGAGTGGCTAAAGTATATGGAGTATCCGATAAGTCTATTGTAAAATGGTTTAAGCATTATGGGTTACCTAGTAGAAAAAACGAATTAAAAAAATATATTGAAGAAAACAAATTATAGAAATAGGTGCGTGGTGTAATGGTAGCATTGGAATCTCCAAAATTTTAGGTCTGGGTTCGAGTCCTAGCGTGCCTGCAAATACTGAAGAGTGCTCTTCGGTATAGAGTGGATAGTTTAAAAGAGGCACTTGGAAAAACACACGGAGTCCAATTCGTGAGATACAAGTTCGAGTCTTGTTCTGCTTGCAAATAACGCTCGTTAGGTCGTATAGGGGATTAGTACACTATAAGCGGGACGCTAAGAAACACTGGTTCGAAACCAGTCCAAACGAGCAAAAATGCACCTGTGGTCGAGTGGTCTAAGGCAGGGGTCTGCAAAACCCCGTTTCGTTGGTTCGAATCCAACCAGGTGCTCAGAAAGATGGGGGTAGTGATGTAATGGTAGGCATAGCACGGTAGACGTGTCGGGTGTAATAAATTGGCCATGAATAAGCCCGTGAAAGTTCGAATCTTTCCTCCCCCGCAAAAAAGTTCTTTGAAAAACATTGAAGCGTGGTGAAATGGTAGACACGGCGGATAGAATATAAATGCTTACAGAGTGTGTAAGCTAACAGCAGCGATAAAAATTCTGAGGTGAAACCGCTGCCGTATGGCGTTGGGGGTTCGAGTCCTTCCGCTTCAACAAATGGGGTTGTAACCGGTAATTGGTAGCCGCACGGACTGTAAATCCGTTCCCTTTGGGACTGGTGGTTCGAGTCCACCCAACCCCACAATATAGGTTGTTTTCTAGAGACAATCCTTCCGTAAAGTCGGACGTTTGGGAGCTGATAGTCCTACGATAGTGAGACTAATTTTCGGGATGTAGTTCAGTTGGTAGAACGCATGGTTTGGGACCACGAGGTCGCAGGTTCGAGTCCTGTCATCCCGACATAAATACTTGGTGCTCTGGCAGATATGGTATATGCACTGGACTGAATACAGAGTAAACTGTAAATCAAACTCTATGGTAACTCAGAGGTAGAGTAAAGGGATGCAGGAACAGCATCGTAAAATAAATCCTAAGGTCGGTGGTTCAAGTCCGCCCCATAGAGCAAATCCAGCTAAAGTGGTTCGAGTCCACTGGGCACCACATAATTTGTTCTTTGAAAAATAAAGTATTGTAGTTCGATGGATATTTTTTCATTCGATGCACTATTTATAAAATAAAAAACGTAATATGAAATGTTATTATAAAAGTATAGATGTAGATGAATTAAAGAAGATTGTTGAGAATAGCGATACTTTTGCTGAAGTGATGAGAAAACTTGGTTATACTGCAAATAGAGGAAACTCAATCAAGGGGTTAAAAAAGTATTTAGATGACAATAATATTGATTATTCAAGGTTTTCAAAAGATAATATTTTAGCCCACAGTCATCCTAAAAATGATTTGGATGAAATAATGGTTGAAAATTCTAATTATACAAATATGACAAGAATGAAAAGCAGAATAATAAGAGAGGGATTATTAAAATATGAATGCAGTATTTGTCATATTAATGAATGGAATGGAAAACCTATAATGTTGCAGTTAGACCATATAAATGGAAATAACAGAGATAATAGAATTGAAAATTTAAGACTGTTATGTCCTAATTGTCATTCACAAACAGAGACATTTTGTGGGAAAAAAAGAAAAAATATAAATTAAAATTTGAAAATATTAGTAAAACAAGAAATAAAATACTTACTGAAAATGATACGATTTAAGAAACATATAAAACGACTGTAACGTTGACGAAACTCTCAGTAGATTTCGTCAACATGGAAAACTATTGGGGGTTTAGCAGACACGGTTGTTGCGCTTGCCTGAAGAGCAAGAGAATGTGGGTCAGCACCACAAACCCCCACCAGGTAAGCGCTCGTAGCTCAGTAGGTAGATGCACCTGACTTTTAATCAGGGGGTCCTGGGTTCGAGTCCCAGCGGGCGCACAAAATTTAAATGCGCTCGTAGCTCAGTGGTTATTTAGAGCACCTGACTTTTAATCAGGGAGTCCTGGGTTCGAATCCCAGCGGGCGCACAACATAAGCGTCCGTAGCTCAGTTGGTGGTAGCACCTGACTCTTAATCAGGGGGTCCTGGGTTCAAGTCCCAGCGGACGCACAAATGCCCCAATGGTGTAATGGATAGCACATAACACTACGGATGTTAGAGTGTGGGTTCGAATCCTACTTGGGGTACTAAAAAACTGGCACGGTTTTTGATAATGTGCAAATGGTTCTTTGAAATTAATGCCTAAATGGAACTTATTTCTATAAGAGAATACTGGTTGAAAGATACCGCAATAGTTCAAAGAGAATAGAACGGTTTTTATAGGAGTATCTTGCAAGAGTTCCAATATGGTAGGCCACAACAAGCAATAATGGCCGAAATTGGGGGCTATGAATAAACGCACTGAGAACATAATTGTAAGTGTATATAAAACATAGTAAAAATACAAGATTGTTTGAGTGTGGTAAATATCAATGTAATTTATATATGGCTCCATAGTTCAAGGGATAGAACGAGTGCCTTCTAAGCACCAAATCTAGGTTCGAGTCCTAGTGGGGCTACGAGAGGGATGATGGTTGTAACGACTGAGGCGGTGGATTAGTTATCAACCCAGAAGAACAGAATTTGAATGACGATAACCAAGTAATAATTACGTAATAAAGTTGGTGACAATAAGGAGAGTTAACTGCAAATGGAGAAATCTACTGTTCGATTTTTAGCTCCTATAGTTCAAGGGATAGAACGGGAGTTTCCTAAACTCCTAATCTTGGTTCGAGTCCAAGTAGGAGTACAAAAATGCAGCATTAGTACAACGGTTAGTATATCAGCTTGCCATGCTGAAGATGTCAGTTCGATTCTGATATGCTGCTCTAAGGAAACTTTAGATTTCCTGAAGGTGATAACGTGGCATCCTCAAGTACAAGGGACATACCATACTTTAGATGGTTACCGCTTTCCCTAGGGCGGTTTTAAAATAGCACAGTAGGGATGTAGGCGATGTAGTCTAACGGTAGAACGGGGCTCTCATAAGGCCCATACGGAAGTTCAACTCTTCCCATCGCCACAAAACTTTGGCACGATTTTTGATAAGGAATGACTGCTGAGAAAAAAAATTGCAAAATATATTTGCTTTTTTCAAAAAAAAACTATATATTAGCAATATCAAAAGTTCTTTGAAGTGAATATAAACCGTCTAGTCGGTAATAACAAGTGGTACTTAGAATCAATGTTTAATTACAGCGAGTTTACTTTGAAGACCAAAAGTTCTTTGACATATTGTGAAATCTGATAAAATACAACAAATAAGGTTGTCTGTAGTGATACACACAACCTATTACGGAGGCGTGGCTGAGTGGTTTAAGGCGGCGGTCTTGAAAACCGTTGGCCTCGTAAGGGGCCCGCAGGTTCGAATCCTGCCGCCTCCGCAAGTTGATAAATAGAACAGAGCTGTCACGGCTATATGGCTGATATAAACCATATAATAAATGTGTAAAATTTGATTTGTTTCAAACTGTTCGGCGATATTTATTTAACTTATTTTTATGGTGAGATAGTTTAATGGAAGAGTCCATGGACATTAAATGAAAGACTTACTCGGAAAATGCCCACATTTCCGTGGGTGTTAGAGGTTCGATTCCTCTTCTCACCGCAATTTTAAGCTGGAATCGTCTAATGGATTAGGACACGCAGCAAACAAAATGATTTCAGTCGGAAAATGAAATTTAACAGCAGAATTTAGCAATGAAATTCCAATTCCGAAATGGGGGTTCGAATCCCTCTTCCAGCTCTTGCAAGGTGGTGTAGTGGCAGCACACGTAGCGACAAATAAGATTTCAGACATGGAATTATACAGCAATTTTTAAAATGCAATGAAATCATAATTCCGTGACAGAGGTTCGATTCCTCTCCTTGCAACTATTTGAAATTTGGGATGTGGTGTAACGGTAGCACACGTAGCACTTTATGATTTCAGACACGGAATTTTACAGCAATATTTTTAGCGATGAATTTGGGTTTCCGTGGTTTTGGTTCGACTCCAGACGTCCCGACATGTTTTTCAGGTTAAGGTAATGAAACCCCAAGTTGGGCCCAATTATACAACAATCCCTTAAATTGGCAGGGGGAAATGAAGATTGGTGAATATAGGTAAAAATGCTTGGTTGCGCCCTAATGGTTGGTATATCGTGGTATCAACGGTGCGTTTTTATGTGTGTGACTACGGAAATCACACAGGTTTCATCTTTTTAACTATTTATTATGGCCAAGTGGTGGAATTGGTAGACACGCAAGTCTCAAAAACTTGTCCCAGCAATGGGGTGTGGGTCCGACTCCCACCTTGGCTACTATGGCTAAAAGCCGAATAATAATTAAATTAAAAAAAAATTATGAAGAGAATTTTATCAGTATTAATGATTGCTTTGATGGCAATTTCGCTAACTTCTTGCGATTGGTTTAAGAAGAATGAGCAGCCGGTTAAGGAACAGCCTACCGTGGAAAGTTATATCGAATCAGACGTTGAATACATGTTAGCCAATTACGATTCAACTTATGCATGGTATGAAACAGAAGTCATTTACAATGATTTCTTAGATGAAGAAAACGATGGGACATGTGAAAGTATCAAATCTGTCTATCAATATGAAAAGATTACTGATACAGGTACTATTGTAAATGCTGTTACTATTTGGCATGTGGGTGATTCAACAAGTGTAGAAGTAGTAGACACATGGTATGCTGAGTGCTTTGATTTGCGTGAATCAGAAGTTTGTCTCACATTTAAGGATGCTTATGACGCAATTATGGCAACTAATTTGCCAAAGCCTCATACAAGATGCTGTGTTTTAAGAGACCAAGTTGGTCCAGTTGCCGCAAATCCACAATACATCTACGGAGTTGGATTACTTTTTGTAGATGCAGTTAGTGGAGAAGTATCAGAAATCAACCCTGTTTTCCCAAATTCAGATGAGGTTGAGGAAGATGTTGTTGAAGATACAATTCAATAATCATTGAAATAAAATTAGAAAACCTAACAGCAATTTTTAGTAAAAAATCAGAACTTTCACTTCCGACAATAACTAATGGTTTTCGTTTTTAATTAAAGGTGACGCTTTTAGGATTTTTGCACACCGATATTTGCAAGGAAAAATCCGTTTATGCCGCTTTAGCTTCAATTGGTAGAGCAGGGCACTTGTAATGCTCAGGTTGTTGGTTCGAATCCGACAAGCGGCTCTAAAATCTTCGAGGGATTGAGGCTTGGTTTAGTGTTTTGGTTACCTGACGAGGTAAACTGGGACAATAATAAGGAGTAAGAAGGAAGCATGCACTTGGCTTACTGTGTAGAAGATTTTTTAATGCGTTGTTAGTACAACGGTCAGTATATGGGCTTCCCAAGCCTAAGATGTCAGTTCGATTCTGATACAGCGCTCAAATACGGTGCGTAGTTTACGATATGGGTTTGACACGAACTGGAAGCATGGGCATCAGAGCCGTGCACGAAAGAGAATCAGGAGTGAAGCCTGACTAAATAACTATATCAAAGAATGGTACGAAGACCTGATGACAAGAACTCACCGTTACTTGTTAAAAAAGGACCTCATCAGCAGTGCCATTTGGATTTACCTCAGTACCCGAACTGGTATAGGGACTACACTTAGGATGTAGCGGCTGAGCCACTGTGGGTTCGACTCCCACCTGGGGTACTTAATAATAAAATGGCGGTATAGTTTAGCCCGGTTAGAATTCGTGGTTTGGGACCATGGGACCCGTGTTCGAATCACGGTGCTGCCACAAGTCAACGAAGCTTTGTCTAATGAAGCCCCTGATTTTACTGGGAGTAAGTTCTATTATGAACCGTTGATTTTTATTTGGAATATTGATTTAAAATTTGTATATTTATCAAAAAGAAATAAAGGAAACATGCAGCAAGTTTAATTAGGTTTAATAAATTTAACTTCCAATTAAATTTTAGATGGTTCGAGTCCATTACAATTTTTGTTTCCTGTTAATGGCTGTATAGCTCAGCGGTAGAGCAAGTGCTTCAAGTCTGCGGATGTAATCTGCGGAAGGGGCATTAGGTCTGTAGTTCAAATCTACATATGGCCACAATTTGGGAGAGTAGCGTAGCTGGTTAGCGCAACGGACTGTTAATCCGTGGGTCGTGGGTTCGATTCCCACCTCTCCCGCTAGAAGAAATCTAACAGCAATTAATAAATTCGTTTGACTGTAAATCAAAAGGTTGTGGGTTCGAGTCCCGCTGTCGCCACTGATTATATTAATTTAAGGCGACATAGCTCAAATGGTAGAGTAAGAAAAATGATTTCTGAGAAAAATAATGGCGTTTAAATGTCATAACAATGGTCCTGGGGTTGAATGGTTTACAATGCCGCCCTGTCACGGCGTGTGGTGCGGGTTCGAATCCCGTCAGGCCCGCTAGATTAAAAGGAATCTAACAGCAAGTTGTTAGCAAAAGGTAAACACATTTGTCAGAAAACAAAGATTGTTGGTTCGAGTCCAACTGCGGCTTTAGGGGAACCGATGGCTGCATAGTGAAATGGAAAAAAGCACGATTCCTGTAATCTAAAAAATATAAGGAAAGAAGGACACACGTACCTTAAACAAGTACGAAAAGTTAGTGCTGGCCACATAAAGTCGCCAAGCGTCTCAGGGTGGAGGCACGATAGTGAAATGTAAATTTCTTACATGGGGAGTTCATTTAGCGGTTTAGGATGCAGGTTCGACAGACCTGTCACTATGGTTCGATTCCATAACACCCCACAATCGGTTTGTTGTTGATAATCAAAGGAAAGTTGAGTAAGACAAGGGTTCGAGTCCCTTATGGTCCACGAAGTGTTGGTTTTACTAAGTTGGCGCACTTGAGACGTATATCTCTGAAGTATAAAGAAGGCGAACTTAGTCTAATCCGTGGAAAGCACGGTTTTAATAACGGGTGCGCCATGTTGAGTACCAACCATACTAGTTATACGGTTCTTATGATTCATGGTACAATATTAAGTAATTTGAAAAACTTGATTCGGGTTTAAAATTGGGGTTCAACTCCCTGGCATCCGACAAAAAAAATAATATGGGCCATCTTGGAATTGATTGCTAATGAGTACAATGGAAGTAGACATCCGAGATGCCATAAAATAACTGGCAACGAAAATTATGCTTATGCAGTTGCAGCCTAAGCTAGGTTAGCAAATGCAGGTTGGCAGCGAACCAAATCGCTGCTTCTTCGTGGGTTCGTCTAGCTGGTCCAGGACGCAAGGTTTTCATCCTTGAAATCACGGGTTCGAATCCCGTACCCACGACAAACAAAAATGAACCACACATTTTGCTACAGCCAATTGCCGAACTGTATAAAAAAAAGGTAACGTTTAAATGGTTTGATTGTGATAAACCAGGCGGTTTAGTCCACCAACGGATAACGGACGGTTCATTAGTTGGCTATGAAAGGTGATAGAAACTTTGTGGTGTAAGTTTTTATAAGTCAGCAGTTGGCAACAAAGAAACTCATGATGCAGTTGCCAATGTGTCCCAATCGAATAACGGTTAGTTCGCAAGGCTCTCAACCTTGAAATGAAGGTTCGATTCCTTTTTGGGGTACAGCATCGGCCAGTGGCGCAGTTGGTTAGCGCATTTCCCTGATAAGGAAGAGGTGGGTGGTTCGAGTCCACCCTGGCCGACAAAATTTACAAATTTATTTGTTATTTTAAAAAATAGTTTGTATAATTAAAACAAAGAAAGTAAAAATCCCATCAAGGGCGAAACAATTGGTGGTTAGTTCTATCCCGTTAGTATATCACGGTCATAATGTAGGAGATAAAGAACTGTAAGAGGTTCAGAAGTCGGATGACAAGAAACGATAGCTCACTTTCTTTTTGTGATTGCGGGGTGCCAGAAGTTGGTCATCTGTGGGGTCTCATAAGCCCCTGCCTTAGTGCCTCGAAGGTTCGAGTCCTTCTCCCGCAACAAATCACGTATTAGCAACGTGGACTCACATAGAACTTAATAAGTGAGTATAAAGGGTTCTCATATAAGTTGTATACAAACTAATATGTACCAATAAGTCCGTAAACTCAAAAACGATAGGATTTGAGACTCTTGACCGTATGTGGAGTATAAAGAAACGTATATGGATTGCTATTTAAGGTTGCAGCAATTAAATAATGTTATTGTGTGCTAATTAAACAATATAAACCTTTTATGGGGCGTTAGCTCAGTCTGGCTAGAGCACCGCTTTTGCACGGCGGGGGTCAAGGGTTCGAATCCCTTACGCTCCACGAAGCATAATCAGATATAGAAGACGCAAATTCTAAGAGACTGCTCTGTGCTTTTGGCGATACTAAGCGTTACAAATGATTTCAGCATGATTAAGTTCCATTGAATGAGTTTGATAGCCAAATTTCATGTTGCGTAATGAAACGAGGTCGCTTGTACTCGAAAAAAAGGGTCTATGGTGTTAATTGGCAGCACACCGTCAGGAAGCGGAGGTACGGTTCGAGTCCGTGGATTTCTTCTATTTTGTATTAATTCTTACGCATGAAGTTGGTAGCGCCACAACGTAACGTAATTGGTCCCTGATGTTCTTCAAACCAATTCCCTATCGTAGTTAGGGTAAAGTCTTTACACGAGTTTCTATAATACGAAAGCCAAAATGTACAATTTCATTCGGAAGAAACTCTTTACAATGCCGAGATAGCTCAGCGGTTTAGAGCAGTGGGAGTGTATAAATGATTTTTGAACAAAAAATTTAACAGCAACTCCTAAAATACCGATGTAAACCCATTGGTCGGAGGTTCGAATCCTTCTCTTGGCGCAATGAGATACTTGAGGCCGTGTTATTTGTGCAGAAGTACAATGCACATAGCGGTAAATGGTTAGAAATGGTGTAAAAATGAAAATAGCACACAAGTAACAATTCATGTGAGTTGCAATAACATGATGCTCATTTATGTATGAATGAAAGCAGACGGGATGTGCTTCTGTCGTAATTCGGACAGGATATGTTGGTTCGAATCCAACTTCATACGCAAATCATCTGAACACATAGGGTGGTTTACCTGTACAGGGTAGGTTGTGTAGGTAAGTGGTTGCTCCCTATACGTACATATAGGGGATGAGGGTTCGAGTCCCTTCGCAACTACAATTAGGAAAACATACAGCAAATTTTATCAAATTCAAGTTACAATCTTTTAAATTGTGGGACTAAATTTTCAGTTTTCCGTAAAACATATGGTTGGTAAAGATGAGTTAGCTAGCAAACATTACCCCAAAAGTTATTCATACTTAGGTTATAACGCCAATCATTATGGGGAAGTGGTGGAACTGGTAGACACGTATGCCCAAGGAGCATATGCCGAAAGGCGTGTGGGTTCGACTCCCACCTTCCCTACTTAATATGTCCTGTAGCCAAGTTATCGAATAAACTATTACGTATGTCGTTTGTTTGGTAATATCTGGTGATATTTTGGCTCTATATCGTTAATACATGTTAATACGATATATGATGGGTTCGATTCCTATATAGGGCACAGATTAGTTAAAAGCCTTGTTAGTTTAGTGGTAGAATGATACCCTCGTAAAGTATAGACGATGGTTCGATTCCATCACTTGGCTCAATATTTATTAAAGAATAAAATAGATTAATTATGAAAAAGTTATTTTTAACAATTGCTATTGCTTTTGCATTGTTTACAAGTTGCTTTGCACAAAATGGTGGTGGATTATTCCAAAGAGGAACCGTTGTTGAGGAAATCAACGAAAAGGGTGGCCCTGGACTTCCGGGACATGGACAAGGTGGTAATCAGCCAGCTCCTATTGGAACTGGAACTGCTTTGTTGGTTGGCTTTGGCGCTGCTTATGCAATGTACAAGAAAAACAAGAAGTAAACAAAACTCAATACTGACGAGTATAAAGACAGGCGTACAGCCAGAGGCGTAAACGGTAGCAGTAGGTGCTAAACTGTTAAAAGAAAGGCAATAAGGGATAGGTAACGTTACTCCTTAAAACTAGCGAATTTCAAGTAGATTCATGGATTATCGAAAGGACTTTAGAAATGTTAAGGAAAAAGGCCTTATGCCAGTGATTGGGTGCTCCATGCAGGGTGTATGGCTCTCATCGCAATGAGAGGACTGAAAAATTGTCAGGGTTCGAATCCCATACCAACCAAGGAAATCCATTTTTCAGATGGTGTCTATAGTGTTAGTGGTTTAGCACGCAAGTTTGTGGCACTTGTAGCCTCAGTTCGAATCTGAGTAGACACCCAAAATAGCAAGTACAGACCACTTAGTAGCAAATGTAATTCCACTGAGAATTTAACGGAAGTTGATGGAAAATGGTCCGCGATTTGTGAAAGAGTGTCAGTTGCGAAACTGTTAGATGCGTATAATGGTTTCATACGCAAAAGGCGAAATAGCAGCCAATTCCGTAAGGAGCTGTATGGTTGATAGGCAACAGGTGAGTAAAACTGGATTTGTGCATGGAAAATAGGTTATCCAAGTAAGATGGTTCTCAGCTCTGAAAGGTTTCTCAGCCCTATCTCGTAAATTTACTTGCTTTTTATGGAGACGTGGCCGAGTGGTTTAAGGCGGCTCTCTGCTAAGGAGTTGGGCCCTTAAAAGCCCCGCAGGTTCGAATCCTGCCGTCTCCGCAGAACGAGGCCAAGGTGCAAAGGAGAGGTTATACAAGTGAAAGTTGGACTGCAATCCAACCGGTAAGCCGATGCGTCTTGTTGGTTCATTGCCGTTGCAGAGGCAATTTTATTTATGGTGTTCAACGGTAGCATGCCCATCATGGAGATGGGAGGAGTTGGTTCGATTCCAACTGAATAAGCAATAATAAATGAGAGGGATTTGTGATAGTACTGTCACAATGAAGGGTGAGGTCAGAAAAGACATTTTTGCTGAACCAACTAATGCAAATGTAAGGAATACTTTGGGGTGTTGGCTCTAAGTATGTGTATCATTTATTTATTTTTCAGATTTTACAATATGTTGATAATAAAAAAAGCCCCGATTGTTCGAGGCTTTTTTTTATAATGGTTGTTTATTTGGCATATTTTTTGTATAATAGATATGTTAATTTTTAAAAAATTATGGAAAGCAACAAATTAAAGCAGCGTTTTGTAAAGGACTACAATCTTCCAATCAATGTATTTGATGAAGAATTGTTTAATTATTATATGAATTTGTATCATTTTTTCCCTAAGGAAAAATGGGAAACTTTAAAAAAAGACATACAAGACAAATATCGTGGTAATGTTGAAGTATGGCTTAATTATTGCGCTGAAGTTAGGGATAAAGCCATTAATGGCGTTATGGAAACTCAAGAATATAAAGAGTTCAACAACAGTGATTTATCAAAATATAAATTAACGAAAAATATTGGAGAGCATAGTTATTATACTAATGAAACGAATGGGTGCAGGTTTGTGTCAATTGATTTGAAGAAAGCAAATTTCCAAGCCCTTAAATACATTGGTGTCATTAACGATAAGACATATGGTGAATTTATTGAACGTTTTGAAGGAAGCGATTACAT
>JAEEGL017380390.1_pt1 | contig 49224 bp, 48 predicted proteins | sample 9134231 | NCBI WGS metagenome assembly JAEEGL01 (sample SAMN16246548, study PRJNA631951) | gut metagenome | biome: gut microbiome; feature: rumen; material: fiber-attached | host: Bos | place: Iran: Karaj | collected 2018-10 | reverse complement strand
GCTGTCTTATATAATCTATGTTTACTTCCAAAATAACCTTTAGCTCTTTTTAAAACTTTTCTTCTTCTATTTTTAGAAACTACTCCACCTTTAACTCTTGTCATTTTTTACTTCCCCCCTATTTTACTAGACCTCTGTATCTTTTAGCGTCTCCCTTACTTAATACAGAACCCTTTCTTGATTTTCTATTAAAATCTGTTGGTTTTTTACCACTATTATGGTTTGCTCCAACATGTCCAATTTTTGTAGAACCAGAATTTCTTACTAATATTTTCTTACTGATTCCACCATGTGATTTCATTTTTGGCATAATTTTCCTTCCTTTCTACTTTTTTGGTGCTAAAAATAGCTGCATACTTTTGCCTTCCATTTTTGGCATAACTTCTATTTCTGCTACATCCTCAAGTCGACTTGCAAATCTCATTATAACATCACGTCCAAGTTCTGGATGTGCAAGTTGTCTACCTTTAAATCTAACAGAAACTTTAATTTTATGACCTTTCTCTAAATATGCTTTAGCATTTCTTAACTTAGTTTCAAAATCCCCCACATCAATAGTAACACTTAAACGATACTCTTTTGTTTCAAGATTTTGTTCTCTTTGTTTTTTCTTAGCTTCTTTTATTTGTTTTTGTTTTTCATAGCGATATTTATTATAGTCTATTATTTTACAAACAGGATTTTTAGGATCGCTATTTAATAAAACTAAATCTAATCCAGCATATTTTGCAAGTGTTTGAGCATCTTCTATCTTTTTAATGCCCATTTTTTCACCATTAGGTCCAATTACCATTACGTTTTCAAAAGTTATTTGTTCATTTACTAGAACTTCATTTTGCTTAGCTATTGCTAACACCTCCATATAATTTAAAAAAGTGGACAGAAAGTCCACTTAAAAAACCAATTTAAACAAATTAAGCTTTTTAACCAATGTATTCATACATCTGGTGAAGAGTGGCTCTCTTTCTTTCTTTTTCAACAAATAAGATTATATATTAATAATATTTATTTGTCAAGCACTTTATTAATATTGTATTCCCCATACAACTTTATGCTTAGCTTTTTTACCACAAACTATACATGTTTCATGATCATAATCTTTAGATTCAATAATACATCTTGATTTTGTTCCCTTAATTTCTTTCATCTTAAGTTCACATTCTTCTTCACCACACCAATATGCATTTACAAATCCTGGTTTGGTTTCCATTATCTCTTTTACTTCATCTAATGTACTCGCATCATATGTTCTATCTTTTAAATTGTTTAAAGCTTTTTCATACATATCTTTTTGCATACTATCTAATGAATTCATAACAATATTTATAACATCATTTAGTTTTACAATTCTATGATCTAAAGTATCTCGTCTAACGATTGTTACTTCCTCATTTGATAAATCTCTTGGCCCAATTTCTATTCTTACTGGTATACCATTAACTTCAGCTTCCGCAAATTTATATCCGGCACTTTTATCGCTATAATCTACATATGATGTTATTCCTTTTGAATTTAATGATTCATTTATTTTTTCAGATACACTAATTAACCCTTCGTCATTTTTAATTGGAATAATTACAACTTGTTTAGGTGCAATTTTGGGAGGTAATACAAGTCCTCTATCATCAGAATGAGTCATTATTAATGCACCAATCATTCTATTGCTTACACCCCAAGATGTTTGATAACAATATTCAAATTCATTATTTCTATTAATAAATTTAATATCATATGCTTTTGCAAATTTTTGACCAAAATAATGTGATGTTCCAGATTGTAAACTAATTCCATTTTGCATTAATGCTTCAATTGTTAATGTATATTCGGCACCTGCAAATTTTTCTTTTTCTGTTTTTCTACCAGATATTACAGGTATACCTAAATATTCTTCAAAAAATGTTTTATATATATCAAGCATTCTATTAGTTTCAGCTTCTGCTTCTTCTTTTGTTGAATGAACTGTATGACCTTCTTGCCATAAAAACTCACGACTACGGAGAAATGGTCTTGTTTCTTTTTCCCATCTTACTACATTACACCATTGATTATATAACTTTGGTAAATCTCTATATGTTTTAACAGTTTTAGCATAATAGTCACTAAATAATGTTTCACTTGTAGGACGAAAAGCCAATCTTTCTTCTAATTTATTACTTCCACCTTCAGTTATCCATGCACATTCAGGAGCAAACCCATTTATTAAATCTGATTCTTTTTTTAATAAATTTTCAGGGATAAAAACCGGTAAGTATACATTTTGATGTCCTGTCTCTTTAAACATTCCGTCTAATACATTTTGCATACGCTCCCACAAAGCATATCCATTTGCTTCAAATACTGTGCAACCTTTAACACTAGAATAATCAGCTAAATGTGCTGCTTTAACAACATCTGTATACCAAGATGCAAAATCTACATTTCTTGGCGTTATCTTTTCATTGTTCATAACTTTCCTCCTTAAAATAAAAAGAATGGTACACAAGGAGTCTTAATGACGGTACCATCCCTTTATTTAACTTTTATTAATTATAACGTAATTAACGATTCACTATAATTGAGATAGGAATTATTAAATGTAATATCTAGTTTCCACCTTTCTAGATTCTCTATAAAAATTGATTTAATAATATTTCTCAGTGATTACAAATAAATTTTAGCACAATTACATAACGAAATCAATAAATTATTTTTCTACAAAATATAATACATCTGATGATATTCTACCTTGTTCATGTGCTGTACCAGGACCTAGCACTTTATTTTTTTCAGTTTTCCAGAAAAAACTAGTAGAACCTCCACCATCAAAATTGAATGCAGTTTGACATCCTAACTCAAGGAATATTTCAGTAACTTTTTTAAATGAAGCAGTACCCGTATTAATTGATGTATAAAACACAAAATTATTTTTATCTATTTGACATATTGCTTGTCTTTTTGCCCATTTATCCCATGGATAATAAGTATCTTTTCCTTCTTGACTTTTTCCATTCTTTATTAAAACCGGTCTAAATCCATAAGTATCTTTAATCTGATCCACATCCTCTATATATTTTTTTACAGTATTATTTCCTAAAGTATAGTTTTTACCATCACCAAATTTAGTGTCAAATGCTTTTAAATGACCATCTTTTGATAAACCATATGTAATAGTATAAAATTTATGTGACTCTATACCATATCTAATAGTTTCTCCTTGATTTCTATAAACATTAACAGGAGGTCCACCTCTCCAACCCTTAGGTACGCTTAAATACCACGCTTGTCCAATTGGAGCAGATGCATTTACACCCACAAGACCTTTATTTTGATATTTACGATCTTTGACTTCATATTCTAATATATTTTTACCTAAAGTTTCAGTAAGTATCATTGAATTATGTGGATTATCATTTATCTTTTCTGAAGGTGGATTAGTATCTTCAGGAGCATTTGCAACTCTTAATTGATTGTAAGCATCTTCAACCCATACATAAGTAAGTATATAATTACTACTTACTTTCAAAATATAATATTTTAATGTATTACTTTCATATGAACAATAATATCCGATATAATTGCCCTTTACCTTTTCATTATCATATGGCCATACCCAATTTTTATTATCACCATTATATTTAGTGCAAGAACCTAAATCATGGTATTTACCCGCAGGCTTAATAGCATTTGTATTTTCTTTTAATGCTTTAGTCCATTTTGCTTTAAATGTAACTGTATTATCTTTAACACCACCAGTTCCATTTACAAATGAAGTTTTAACTGTATTAAATGTCCAGTTAGTTCCATCTTCATCATACCAGCCATCAAACACATATCCATCTTTTTGACATGTACTAACTATTGGTGAAAGCCATTTTTCATTTTCTATATATTTTATAGCGGTATCACCAGTTCCTCCATTACAATCCCACTTGATAATAAATGTATCTTTATTAAGCCATCCAGCATATAGTTTAAGCGAAGTTTTAATATCAAAATTTCGAACTGAATTACCATCTTTATCATAATATTGTTTGCTCTTTTTAAAATCTTTTCCATCATACCAACCCTGGAATATATATCCACTTCTTTTTGGAGCAGTTTTACTTATTGTTGGCATTGATTTTCCATATTCTGCTTCTATTGATTTACTTTGTCCACCGCTTCCCTCATTTGCATTAAATGAAACTGTGTATGTTGTTATTACAGGAGCAGTTGATTTCCATCCAGCATATAATGTTGTTGCAGATGCTTTGTCATAAGTTTTAGCACTACTTCCATCGGTATTATAATATTTTGATCCTTTTGTCCAATCTTTGTTATCATACCAACCCATAAATTGAAAATCTTTCTTAGTTGGCTTTGTTGCAGTGATTGTTGGCATTTTTGAATCATATGTTGCAGTTATATCACCTGGCTTATTTCCACTTCCTCCATTTAAATCAAATTTTACTGGATATTTATTTGCTTCCCATCTTGCATATAATGTTGTATCAGCATACTTATCATATTTTCTAGCACTAGTTCCATCTGCTTTATAATATATAGTTCCATTGCTTTTAGCATCATACCAGCCTTTAAATGTATATCCTTTTTTAGTTGGTTTTGTTGTACTTATTTGAGGCATATCTTTTCCATATGTTGCCTTAACTGCTGCTGTTTGTCCTCCGCTTCCTCCATTTAAATCAAATTTTACTGTATATGTTGCTTCTTTCCAAATAGCATAATATATTACTTTTCCACTTGTTACTACATTCTTAATACTAGAACTAGCTGCTAAAACATCTCCTTTATTTTCTTTCTTCCATCCCGTAAAAATGTAACCTGTCTTTGTAAATCCATTTGATGAAAGTTTACAATCTGAATTATATGTACATGTATGACTCTTTGTACTTCCACCAGTGCTTCCATTCCCATTATATTCTACAGTAAATGTATTTGCTTTCCAAGCTGCATAATATGTTACTTTTCCACTTGACACTGCATTCTTAATACTAGAACCAGCAGCTAATATATCTCCTTTATTTTCTTTTTTCCATCCTGAAAAAGTATAACCTGTCTTTGTAAATCCATTTGATAAAAGTTTGCAATCTGAATTATATGTACATGTATGACTCTTTGTACTTCCAGATGTGTTTCCATTTCCATTATAAACAACAGTAAATGTATTTATTTGCCATATTGCATATAATGTTAAATCAGCAGTTTTATCGAATATATGATTAATCTCATTTTTTTCTGTATAATACTGATTACCATTACTTTTAGCATCATACCATCCTTTAAATGTATAACCTTCTCTCACTGGAACGGTTTCAGTTATCTTTGGCATTCTTGAATCATATGTTACATTAACATTATCTGGTTTAGTTCCGCTTCCTCCATTTAAATCAAATGTTACAGTATATTTATTTGCTTCCCATCTTGCATATAATGTTGTGCTTGTTTTTTTGTCATAATTTTTAGCACTACTTCCATCTGATTTATAGTACATTGTCCCACCAGTTATAGAATCATACCATCCTTTAAATGTATAACCTTTTCTTGTAGGAGCAGTTTTACTTATTATTGGCATTGATTTTCCATATTCAGCGTCAACTGGTTTACTTTGTCCTCCACTTCCCTCATTTGGATTAAACGCTACTCTATATTTAGTGGCTTTTTCTTCTTTCTTTTCCCATCCTGCATATAATGTTAAATCAGATTTTATATCATAATTCTTTACACCAGTATTATCTTCTTTATAGTACTGATTACCTTTTGTCCAATCTTTATTATCATACCAGCCCATAAAAATGTATCCACTTTTTGTAGGGATTTCACTTATACTTGGTAAAGATGCACCATAAGTCGCAGTTACATCATTTGGTTTGCTTCCACTACCTTTGTTTAAATCGAATTTAATAGTATATTTATTTGCTTCCCAAATAGCATACAATGATAAATTAGATGTTACTTTTATACTCGCCTTATCTTTATAAGATTTACCACTACCATTTGAAGAAGTATTCCATTGTATAAACTTATATCCTTCTCTTTTAAACAAATTAGCACTTATTTTAATAGTTTCACCATTTTTAGCACTCAATGATTTCATGCTTCCAGTTCCACCGTTAGCATAAAATACTATATTACATATTTCAAGTTCTTTTTCCCAGCCTGCATATAATGTTAAATTTGATTTAACATTATACTTTTTGTCACTTGAATTATCTGCATTATAATATTGATTTCCCTTTGTCCAACCTTTATTATCATACCAGCCCATAAATATATATCCACTTCTTGTGGGAGTCTCACTTATACTAGGTAATTTCTCTCCATAACTTATAGTTATATTATTTGGTTTATCACCATTACCATTATTCAAATCAAAACTTAATGTATAAGTAATCTCTTCTTTTTCTTTAGAAGTTTCTTTTGTCTCAGGTGATTTAACTGTTGTTGTGGTTTCCGTTGTAGTTTTAGTAATTTCACTCTTCTTTTTCTGCCAACCTGCATACAACGTTATATTATTTACTTTATCAAAATTTCTTATAGCATCTCCATTTTCATTATAATATTGTTTTCCCTTATAGTATTCACTATTATCATAAAATCCCATAAAAGTGTATCCACTTCTTACTGGTAAATTATTTAATTTATATAATTGCCCTTCATACTCAACTTCAATCTTACCAATATTTCCAGTTCCACCATTCATATCAAATGTGATTGTATATTTTTTTTCACTTTCTTTTTCTTTTTGAGCATCTTCTTCTGTTAAAAATTTAGGATGTAATGTTATGTCACTATTAAACTCTCCATCTAGATCTATTTTATTATCTTCATCATCATACCAGCCCATAAAGACCAATTTATCATTGGTTGGTTCTAATATGGCACAATTTATTTTATTATTATTTATTTTACATTTATAATTATCATAAACACCATCATTATAACTGAACGTTACAAAATGCTCTTCTTCTTTTTTAAATATTTTATCAAAAGTATCACAGCCACTTATTAATAGTAAAATGCTTATTAACAAAAATATTTTTAATGCTTTCTTCATAACATCACCTATTTTCTATTTCATTATACTATTTTTTAATCAAAATAAAAAGAGTTCGACTCTTTTTATTTAACTTTTAATGAATTAACAAAGTTGATACTATCATATTATGATCTGAATATTTTTCATATGCATCCGCAACTTCAGAAGATACTATATCAATATGGCCTTTAGAAAGAATCCATACACCATCACAATAACTTGGTTTATTCCACATATTATGTGATGATGTATCATAAGCTGCTATTTCAAATCCTAATGGCGCTAAATAAGTATTAAATTTTGTAATAGGAGTTGAATTGTAATCCCCTGTTATAATTATAGGATTAGGATCAGCACCCAGTATTTCTGCTATTTTTTGGAAATGTTCGGTATTACAAGTCTTTAATCCAAGATGTGTATTATAGTATGAAATATCTACACCACCTATATTAATGATTGTTTTATCTAACGATCTTGTTTCACCACAACCCATCAAAGTATTTGTCTTACTCTTAAACTCATACTTTGATAATATTGCATTTACATTAGCAGGCTTTGTAATATGTTTATTTTTTAATCCTGTTTTATCTCCTATAGATTCAGCATAATTAGTATTATATCCATTGTTTCTTGCTTCTTGCATTCCGATTATATCGATTCTATATTTATTAATTAAGTTTACAAAATCATCAACTTTAGGTGAACATGATATTGAACTGCTTCCACAAGCATAATACCCAACATTAAATGATGCAATCTTAACTTCTACTCCGGTTGATTTCCATCCAGCATACAAAACTGTTGCAGAAGTTTTATTATATGGTCTTGCACTGGTTCCATCTACATTATAATATTTTGTTCCTTTTGTCCAATCGGTTTTATCATACCAGCCCATAAATTTATTGTTTGCTTTTGTAGGTTTAGCTACATTAATTTTAGGCATTGTAGAATCATATGTAGCTGTCACATCGCTTGGTTTAGTTCCGGAACCACCATTTAAATTGAATTTTACTGTGTATGTTTTTGCTTCCCATCTTGCATATAATGTTGAATTTGAATATTTATCATATTTTTTTGCACTACTTCCATCTATATTATAATATTTACTTCCTCCGCTTGTAGAATCATACCATCCTATAAAAGTATAGCCTTTTTTAGTTATTTCAACCGTACCAATTGCTGGCATATTTTGTCCATATGTAGCTGTTACATTATTAGGTTTACTTCCAGTTCCACCATTCAATTCAAACGTTACTTGATATTTAGCATCTTGCCAAACTGCGTAATATGTGACTTTACCACTAGTAACAACATTTTTTATTGATGTACTTGCTGATTTAGTACTTCCACTATTCTCTTTCTTCCATCCTATAAATATATATCCATCCTTTTTGTATCCACTTGATGCTAATAAACATTCTGAGTCATATGTACATGTGTGACTTTCTGTACTTCCACTTGTACTTCCATTTCCATTATATTCAACAGTAAATGTATTTGCTTCCCATCTTGCATATAATGTTGTGCTAGACTTTTTATCATAATTATGACTACTTTCATTTTTTTCATTATAATATTGAGTTCCTCCACTTACAGAATCATACCAACCTTTAAAAGTATAACCTCTCTTTGATGGAATTTCACTAATATTTGGCATTCTTTCACCATAAACTGCCTCGACATATGAAGTGGGACCTCCACTTCCTCCATTTGAATTAAATGCAACTCTATATTTTGCTACATCTGCTTTCTTTTCCCATCCAGCATATAGTGTTAAATTAGATTTTTTATCATAATCATGACTACTTTCATTTTTTTCGTTATAATATTGATTACTATATTCCCAGTTTTTTCCATCATACCAACCCATAAAAGTATAACTATCTCTACTAGGTATACCACTTATTTGAGGCATTTTTTCACCATATATAGCCTCTATGTTAGAAGGCTTGTTTCCATCTGCCCCATTTAAATCAAATGTTATGATAAATCTTAAAGTAACCGGTTCCTCAACATTTTGCCATCCAGCATATAAAACTACATCATTATATCTATCATATTTAGAAACGGCTTCATTTTTTTCATTATAATATTGTTTTCCATCTAAATAATTTTTATTATCATACCAACCTTTAAATATATATCCTGTTTTTGAAGGTATTTCATTTAGTTTTGGTAAATCATCTCCATACTTTATATCTATACTTTCAGGCTTATTACCGCTTCCTTCATTTAAATCAAATGTTATATTATACTTGTTACTCATCCAAGCTGCATAGAACATTGTATTTTCAACTTTATCGAAATTCCTTACACTATCTCCTTTATTATCATAATATTGTTTTCCTTCATAATATTTTTTGTTATCAAAGAAGCCTAAAAAAACATAATTTTCTTTAGTAGGTATATTATTTAGTTTTGGTAATTGACCTTCATACTCTATTTCAATTGATTCAAAATCTCCTTTTCCTCCATTTAAATCGAATGTTACTATATATTTTTTTTCACTTAGTTTTTCTTTTTGAGCCTCTTCCTCAGTTAAAAACTTAGGATGTAAAACTATACTATTCTTAAATTTTCCATTTAAATCAACTTTGTTATCATTTTCATCATACCATCCCATAAAAGTTAAATCATCATTCGTGGGATTAACTATTGCACAATTTATTTTATTATCTGATATTTTACATTTATAATCGCTATATACACTATCATTATAACTGAATGTCACATACTCATCCTTAAACACATTACATCCGACTACTAATGATATAGCAAGAATCAAAGAAAATATTTTAACTTTGTTATTCATATTATCACCTACTATAAGAATTATACTACTATTAGTTCAAAATAAAAAGTCATTTTAAAGTGATATTGATATTATAAAAATAGACAAAGTAAAAAAAGAGCAGTCTACTTTTTCTTGATTAATTCATTCCGAGCCTTTTTTATTGTAATTTAATTATTTTATGCTATAATTATAATAAAAAATAGGAGTAAATATGAAGGACTTTTTTCGTTCAGAAAATATAAATGTTATTCTTAAAATAATATTGATAATAATGGTATCAATTTTATTAAATGCTGTTTTAGAAATAATTATGAAAAAAACAATGAATTTAGGAAATAAAAATCATAATTATAAAGCGGCAAAAACTTCATATAAAATGGTTAGAAGATTAAAAAGTGTTATATTATTTATCTTTTGTGTGATAGCATCTTTATTTCAAATTCCAAACTTTTCTTCAATATCATGGAGTTTACTTTCAGGAGCTGGAATTATTTCATTAATATTAGGTTATGCTGCTCAAAAAACACTTGCTAACTTTTTTTTGTGGATTAGGTATTGTATTTAGTGATCCATTTGAGATAGGAGACTATGTTAGAATAGTTGAAATGGATATGAGTGGTTATGTTGAAGATGTTACATTAAAGCATACTGTAATTAGAACAATTGATAATAGAAGAGTAATAATTACAAATAGTAAAATGGACCAATTATCAATAGAAAATTATAATCATACTGATAATGAAGTATGTTTGCTTACGGATTATTCTATTTCATATTCATCTGATATTGACAAAGCAATAAAAATATTTAATGAAGAATTAGGCAAATTATATAACCCAAATATAAATGGTATTAATAAAAATGTTGAATTTCCTAAAGTTAGAATATACAAATGGGCTGATTCAAGTATTGTACTAAGGGGATGGATTTGGGGGGCTGATAGTGATATGGCCCGCGAAAATGTTTATACTTTAAATAAGATATTAAAGAATAGATTTGATAAAGAAGGTATAGAAATTCCTTATAATTATTTAAATATAGTTGATAAAACTGAAAATAAAACAAAAAAAGAAACAAATAAAAAGGCTTTTTAAGCCTTTTTATTATTTAATTTCTTTTCAATTTCCTTTACAACTTTTAAAGCTTGTTTTCTAACTTCGTCAGTTGCTTTTTCAACTACAGGTGTACCCTTTTCAATTGCTAATTTGTATAATTCTTCTGCTTTACTCTTTATACTATTGGCTTTATCTAGGGCGATTTCTTTAATTTTTTCTTTATCTAAAGAAGCTAATTCTGCTTGTAAAGTTTCTGCTTTATAAAGTAATTCATCTTTTACTTCATCAAGATCGACTTCTTTTATTTTAGTTAAAAGTTCATCTAGCTTTTTCTTTAATACCTTTCTTGTATTTTCTCCTTTATCAGGTGCAAATAAAACTCCAAGTCCAGCACCTAATGCAAGTCCACCAACAAATTTTGCGATTCCAGATTTTTTACTCATCTTCATCTTCCTCCATATCTTTTAATTTCTTTTTAAATATTTTACCAAACATTTTGGTTACAAAACTTATTATATTTTCACCAAGTGAAGTAACCTTATCACTAGCAAAATCAATAACTGTAAATACTCTATCAAGAGTCTTAACTTTAGCAGTAATATCATCTACTAATAAATTTACTTTATCAAGTGTAAAAACTAACTTAATTCCAATAATAATTGCTACTATTAAAAATATTATTAATAGTATATAAATTATTATTGGTAATATACTACTCAAAGATTCCATAATTATTCCTCCTTATCATCATACATTGAATCAATTAAGTTAAATAAATCATGTTCTAGTGTGCTATCTGTCATTGTTTTATCTACAACTTCTTGTTCTTCAGTATCGTCAAAGTGTTCTAATTCTAGTTTGTCCTCAAGTTCTCCAATTGATACATCAGAAGTACTATCATCTATTTTTGTTATTAAATCTTCTATTTTAGAAGTTGCTTCCTGTTCTACAGGTGCTGCATGTTTTGCTTCCTTTTTTATTTCATCTAATGTTATTTTATTCATAGAATTTAGTGTATCTTCCAAATCATCCTCTAATGTACCATAAGCTTTTCTTCTTACTGAATCATAGTCTCTAGCAGCACTTTCTATTTCTTTTACTGGCTCTGTTTTCTTACTAATTATTTCATCTTTTTTATAATCTTTATCTAAAATTCCATAAATTGGTGAAATAATTGGACTTGGTTTAAATACTCTAGGTTGTTCAACTTGAGGTGCTTCAAAAGAAGTTCTTTCAGTATTTCTATCTTTTTCTAAATCAAGTACATTCCTTCTTGGAGGAAGATTTTCTTCTTCTTCGTCTAATTCAGTAAAACTAAACTTTCTCTCACTTCTAAATAGTTCTCTTTCATTAATAGTATTATCAACTTGTGGAATATCTTTTATTTCCACAATTTCATGTTCAGTTTCAGGTTTAATTACTTTAATTTCCTCTACTATTGGTTTTTCTTCTTTTGTTTCTTTTTTTATTTCTCTATCAACTTTTTTTAATTCAGTTTCAGGTTCTTCTACTATTTCTTCATCATAGAATATATTTTTTAATTTATTAAAAATACCCATCGCAAGACACCTCTTTCTTAATTACTCATTCTCTTTAATATATTCAAGAACATTCTTTGAGCTTGATTTATTTTCAGGCTGTGGTATTTGATATATACTTTCTAGAGCTTCCAAATTATCTTCAACTACATTCTTTTCAATGACTAAATCATTGTATTTGATTGAATTTAAAATAATTATTCCCCTAGAAACAACATATTTAATATCTTCTTCTTTTACCTCTACCTCTATTATAGCATAATTATAACACAACTCAACAAAAAAGTAATCATTATTTTTTGTTATTCTTAAGTATCCATTCTTATCATCTTTATCAAATGTATAATAATATTCATCATCAAATTCATGATCAGTTTTCATTGCTTTTTTATAATGATAACTAACCACATCTATATGAAGATAATAATAAGTATTATTTGATAATAATATTTGATTATATTTATCATCTTTATACAAACTAAAATTAATAGGTAAATAGTATTTAAACCCAACCCCATCAATATTACTATATTCTATATTTTCTTTTATACTTGAATCTATTATCTCTTCATATAGCATTTTATTAATATTCATAGTACATCCAGTAAGAACAACTAAAACAAGTATAATTAATATTTTTTTAAGCATATCTTATCTCCTACATAAAATTATAACAAACTATTTATTTTTTAACAACATATATATAATTTATATTTTTTCCTTTATTTATGAACTTATCTTCATATTCAGTTGTAATAGTATCCTTATAATTAGTATCTGTTTTTACTATTTCATATCCATTTTCTTCAAATGATATCAATGAATACTCATATAAATCATCATTATCTGTTTTCATCTGAATTCTTTTTTCATTCTTAAATATTTTATCATATTTCTCCAAAAATTTTTTAGATGATAGTCTTCTTTTTTCATGCCTTTTTTTAGGCCATGGATCAGAAAAATTAAGATATATTTTATCAATTTCCTTGTCAAATATAGTATCTATATTTAATGCATCAAAACATATTAATTTAAGATTATTTAATTCAAAATTCTCTAATATTTTAACTGCATTTACAAGTGGAGTATCATATTTCTCTATGCCTATATAATTTATATTAGTGTTATTAATAGCTTTTTCTATAATAAATTTACCTTTACCGGTTCCTATTTCTATTTCAATATCATTATTATTTTTAAATAATTGACTCCATTTTCCTTTATATTCGATCGGATTTTTTATTACATATCTACTATTATTTACTATAACATCTGCATTTTTAATGTGTTTCAATCTCATTTCCTTACCTCGCTAATATTATAACACCAATTAGATATTTTTGTCATATATTATATTAGGTGATAATATGCAAAACAGAGACATGTTTTATCAAAATATAAATCAGGGTTATACTAATCCAGGTATGTTTATTCCTCCTAGTGGATATAATGTTAATTCACAAATTCAAGCATATGGCCCTAATATAAATCCATATATGAATCAAAATCCAAACTTAACAGCGGAACAAATGGGATATTATGATGCTTCAAATGAATTTAACGAAAGAATAAATAAAATTGAAAGACAAATAAAAAATTTGGATGCCAGAATACAAAAATTAGAAAATTCTACTAGTGAAGTTAGTGATAATGTTTATATGATTTAAAAAAAGAAGACTTTAAAATCTTCTTTTTATTTATCTCTTAATATAGCGTTATATTTTTTAACTACTGCAGCTATTATATTATCAAATATTGGAATTATTTCCTCAAGTTCCAGTGTTTTATCAGAACTTTCAAAATATAAATTATATGCTATAGATTTTTTATTTTCTTCTATTTTGTCCCCTTCATAATAATCAAACACTTCTATTTTTGATAATACTTTTCCACCGGTTTGTTTAATAGTCGAAATAACTGCTTCATTTGTAATATCTTTATCTAAAATAAATGCCACGTCCTTAGAAATGCCTGGATATTTAGATACTTCTTTGAATTTAACTCTTCCAGCTTTATTTTCAAATAATGCATCCAAATTAATTTCACAAACATATATCTCATCCTTTGTTATTCTAGGATGTACTTGTCCAAATAAACCGACTATTTTACCATTAACATTTATATATACACTCTTAGTTGGATGCATTTCTTCTGGAAAATCACGTACAATAAATGAATATCTATTTTTATAACCTAATTTATCTAATAAATTTTCTACAATACCTTTTACCGCATAAAAATCATAATAATCTTTATTCAATCCCTCAGTATATGATCCAGTACATAGGAAAGATAGTTTGCTTTCTTCTATATAATCACCATTGATTAAACTAAAACACTTGCTTATTTCAAATATAGATAAATCTTTAATATTTCTAGATTTATTATATTTATATACATCTAATAATGAAGAAATAATACTATGTCTTAGTACAGTTCTTTCTTCTGTAAGAGGATTTGATACTTTAATAATACCAAATTCATCATTAGTAAATTTAAATACATCCTTTTCATTTATTAAAGAATATGTTAGTACCTCATTAAATCCTTCGCTAACCATTATATTTCTAATAGTTCTATCTTTAATATCGTGAATAGAAGCAGAACTTTCAAATATTGGTAATGTACTTTTAATATTATCTACTCCATATACTCTACTAACTTCTTCTATCAAATCTTCTACTATGGAAATGTCTAATCTTCTAGTTGGTACTGTTACTTTAAATAATTTGTTTTTAACACTACTTTCAAAATTTAATTTTTTAAAAACTTTTGATACTTCACTTTCTGATAGATTATAACCAAGTACACTATTTATTTTATCCAAGGTTATTTCAATAGTTTTAGGTTCTCTTTTTAATGTGTTATATTCTAACATATCTGATAATACTATAGCATCTGCATATTTTTGAAGTAAATTACATGCTCTATCAATAGCCATGTAGCATCTATTTACATCCAATCCTTTTTCATATCTAATACTTGCTTCGCTTCTAAGTAATTTTTTAGAAGTTTTTCTAATATTAACAGGATTAAATATAGCACATTCGATAACTACATTTTTAGTATTTTCATCAATTTCAGTATCAATCCCACCCATTACACCGGCAAGGCCTACTGGATTTTTTCCATTAGTTATTACTATATCTTCTTCTGATAATATTCTTTCTTGGTTATCAAGAGTTACTAATTTTTCACCATTCTTTGCATCTCTTGATTCTAATACTTTGCCTAATTTATCCGCATCATAGAAATGTAATGGCTGACCCAACTCTAACATAACATAATTTGATATATCAACTACATTGTTAATTGATCTTATATTACAAGCCATCAACCTATTTTTTATAAACAATGGGCTTTCTTTAATACTTATATTGTTAACTCTTTTTACTAAAAATGTATAAACATTGGAAGTATTAACTCTTAATTCTAGTTTTTCTTTTATACTTTCATTTACTTCTTCATATGATAAATCAGGTTCACTTACTTTATTACCTGTTATAGCTGCGCATTCATAAGCAAGACCAAGCATACTTAATTCATCAGCTCTATTAGCGGTCAACTCAAAATCTATTATTTCATCATTTAATTCAAGATAATCTATTGGATTTTCACCTATTGGAGCATCATCATCTAATTCATGTATTCCGTTAATATCTTCTTCAGATAAGAATTTTTTATCAATTCCAAGTTCTGCTAAAGAGCATATCATTCCATTAGACTCGTATCCCAAAACCACTGTTTTCTTAATTGTTCCACCTGGTAATACAGCCCCATCCAAAGCAACAATTACCTTAATTCCTTCTCTAACATTAGGAGCACCACATATTATATTTAATTTTTCTTTTCCAATATCAACTTTACATACATGTAAATGGTCACTCTCAGGATGCATCTCACATGAAATAACTTTTCCAATTGTTAAATTTGTTGCAGGTACTAAAGAAGTTATACTTTCATACTCATTTCCAAGTTTAACCATTGAATCACCAAGTTGATGTATATCTATATCTTTTATGTTTGTATAGTCATTAACAAAATTTCTACTTAATTTCATATGTTATAGCTCCTTTCTATCGAAATTTTTTAAAAATCTATAATCATTTGTAAAATAATCTCTCATATTATTAACACCATATTTTAATGATGCTACCCTTTCAACTCCAACGCCAAAGGCAAATCCCTGGTATTTTTTAGAATCAAACCCACAATTTTCTAGAACATTTGGGTGAACCATACCACTACCTAATATTTCTATCCATCCTGTTCCTTTACAAATATTACATCCTTTGCCATCACATTTAAAACAAGACACATCAACCTCATAACTTGGTTCAGTGAATGGAAAATAACTTGCTCTAAATCTTATTTCCCTATTTTCTCCAAACATCTTTTTAGCAAATACTTCTAAAGTACCTTTCAAATCTGATAAAGAAATATTCTCCCCAACAACTAATCCTTCAATTTGACTAAATTGATGTGAATGAGTTGCATCATCATCATCTCTTCTGTAAGTCTTACCTGGGCAAATTAATTTAAATGGTTTCTTTTCTTGATTAGCCAACATGCTTCTTACTTGTACTGCACTTGTTTGTGTTCTTAAAAGTATTTCATCAGTAATATAGAAACTATCTTGTGCATCTCTTGCAGGATGATCTTTTGGTAAATTTAGCATTTCAAAACAATATTTATCGGTTTCAATTTCAGGTCCATCAACTACATCATATCCCATTGAAATAAATAAATCTTCTATTTCTTCACGTACCATAGTTATTGGATGTAATGTTCCAATTTTTCTTTTCTTGCTAGGTAATGTCAAATCTATTCTATCATTTTCTAATTTCCTATTTAATTCCATATCTTTAATAACATTCATCTGTAATTCTAAAGCATCATTTATTTCACTACGAACCTCATTAGATTTAGATCCTACCTCTCGTTTTTCATCATTTGGAAGAGTCGACATATTACTCATAATATCATTAAAAATACTTTTTTTACCCACATATTTAGATTTGACATTATTTAATGTTACTTCGTCTGTGCATTCTTTAATATCTTTTAATGCATCAATTTTAATTTGTTCTAATTTCTCTATCATTATTTCCCTCCAAATAAAAAATATTATAACTTAAGGGTGAGTTTATCCCACGGTACCACCTTAATTCATAATATTTTATGCTCTTATTTTGTTATAACGTTCCATTACGATTCTTTTATGCATGAAGGTGAATTCATGAATATTTATTTATTGATATTTCACCATATAATCAACTCTCTAAAAATAAACACATTTCATTACTATTTCTTCACAAAAGACAAATAAATTTTAACATAAATTATTTTAAATATCAATATATTTATTTAATCATTTATATTCTAAATATGCAGTTATTTCCTCAATTGATTCATCTTCATATTTTACTATAATGTTACTACCATCCTCTAATATACTTGATACTTTAGAATTTTTATATAATTTTGCTAATTGATTATTAACAAATGATTTTTCTAAATAGTATAAATAATTATCTTCATTTAAAATATAAAGATTTACACCAATATCATCACTACCAGGCTCAATATCACCAAAGAAAACATAAAGTTCTTTAACTTTCAGTATTTCACCTTTTTCATTTGTTATGTAATATTCTACTGGTACATTATTTGAAACAATATATAATGAATCACCAGTTGAATCAAATCCTGTATATTTAACCCATAATCTTTCATATTTAGATAATTCATATGATTTATCAAGTTCATCATATTTGATATATTGATTTCCTTGTTTATCTTTATATATTAAAGAGTAACCACCACATGTTTCTTCATTAATTAATCCATCTTTTAATAAATCAAATACTTCTACATTATTTTCTAGTTTAATTGTACTAGTATTAAATGTGCCATCTTCATCACTAATTAATTTTCCTTCTTCTAAATTTATTTTGTATAATTCACCATTATCAAGTAAATAATATATCGCATAACAATAACTACAATGACAAGCTAAACCAACTTGTTTAACTTCATTTACTTCAATTGTTACAACATCTTCACCTATAGCTTCATATGTTATACTACTACTATTAAAATTGATGTTATTATTTGTAAGTGAGTTATCTTTTATAATTCTTTTATTAAAATCAATATTTTCAAAAGGATTTACTTCTTTACTTGATAATAACCCATATTTAACTAATATTTCATCATCAGATACAGATTTATTATTAAATTTAAATATTTGCATTCTAAATATATTTAATAAAACAAATGCTATTATTACTATTAATATTGCTATAAAATAAGTTTTTTTCATTTATTAACTCCTATATGACATAATTGTTGATTTCTTCTAATACTTTGGATAATATTACATCAATTTTAATATCAGTGCTTTTCTCATTATTTCTTAGTTTTAACTCAACATATCCACTTTCAAGTTTTCTACCCACTGTTATTCTAATTGGTATTCCAATTAAATCAATATCGTTAAATTTAACGCCAACACTTTCTTTTCTATCATCCAATATAGTATCTACACCTAAATCATTAAGTTTTTCATATAATTTTTTAGCATACTTAAACGATTCACTATCATCAATATTTAATATTACAATTGCTACTTTGTATGGTGCAATATCTACCGGCCATATAATACCCTTATCGTCGTGGTGTTTTTCAACTATTGCATCAACACATCTGTCTAATCCAATACCATATGAACCCATATGAACATATTGCTCTTCATTTATTTCATCAGTATATTTTAAATTATATTCTTTACTATAATTAGTTTCTAGTTTGAATATATGTCCCACTTCTATACCCTTTAGTATTTCTGCTTTACTTTTGCATCTTGGACATAACGAATTACTATCAAATAATTTTACATCAGCATATCTATTCACCTTAAAATCAACACCCGGATTTACATTAATATAATAATATCCTTTTTTATTACTTCCACATACTGCATTAGACATACTTTTAATTTCATTATCAGCTATAATTTCCATAGTACTTGATATTGGCCCTACATATGAGGAATTTGTTCCAATTTTTTCAAGTTCATATTCATTTGGAAATTCAACTTTATCTGTTTTTAATATTTTATATAATTTGAATATATTTATTTCAGCGTTCCCTCTTAATAAAACCATTATATATTTTTCATCATTTTTTAAAACTACTGATTTGATATAATTATCTTTATCTTTTAAATCTATTTCTGATTCTTTAACTAATTTTTTAGGAATAATATCCACATCAGTTCTCTTATATTTATCATATGATGTTGCATATTCAATATTTGTACAGTAACTACAATTAGTACATTTTACTATCTCATTATCGCCATGATCACATATTACTTGAAATTCTTCACTTTCGGTACCATTCATAACATATGGATCAGCTCTAGCTACTAATGTATCAATATTAAGAAGTTTAAATATATTATCAAATGTTTGATACATCTTATCATAACTAATATCAAGTCCACTTTCATCTGTATCATAACTATATGCATCAGCCATATAAAATTCTTTCTTTCTAACAAGTCCATATTTAGAATTTAATTCATCTCTAAATTTGCTACTTATTTGAAATAATGTAAAATGTAAATCTCTATAACTATTTATTTTATTTCTTACAATAGTTGCAAATAACTCTTCATGAGTAGGACACAAGGAATATTCCTTATTATTTCTTGCTTTTAAATTAAATAACTCTTTTTCAAAACATTTGTTTCTATTTTCACTTTTAAATGTTTCACTAGGTACCAAAGATGGCATTAATAATTCCTGAGCCTTTATTTTTAAAAATTCATTTCTAATAATGTTTTCAATATTTTTAAGAACTTTTAGTCCCATTGGTAAATAAGTAAAAATACCATTACCATTTTTGTATACCATACCACTTTTAATAAGTAGTTTAGTTGATAATGAATCATCTTCACTTGGCAGTTCTTTTCTTGTTATAAAAAATGTTTCAGACATCCTCATAATACACACCATTAATTTACCATATAAGATACTAATTTTCTATTTAAAACATCATTATTATTATATCTAACACATACTAATTTATCATTCAATACTTCATTGTTAATTGGATTGGTCATAACTTGTCTATTGTTATCACTTCCTGATAAATATCCTCTATTTATTAGTTCTCCAACTAATATACAAGCACAATTTGAATCACAAGTATTATTTGAATTTGCATTATATGTATTACTAACTTGAGATGGAATTTGAACTAAGTTATCTGATGCCCAATCTAAAGCAGCATTATTTATCATAGATAATCTAGAAGTATATGTTCTTTGCAAAGTATTATTTCTAATATTAATAATAGCTGGAGTTATCATTATAGTAAGTATTGCTAAAATTGCTATTACTGCAAGAACTTCGATTAAAGTAAAACCCTTATTATTCATATAATCACCTATTCTTCATTAAAAGTATACCAAAAAATGCTTTTAATAACAATATTTTTATTGAAATGAATTCCATTATAATATATAATATTATATAGAATAGAAAGGGATATGTGATGAGGGAATTTGACTTTGAAAAGATGCCTATCGTTGAAATAGCAAACGAAATTATAATGGATGCTGTTAAGAAAAACGCAAGTGATATTCACTTTGATCCAGCAAAAGATGGTATTCGTATAAGAATTCGTATTGATGGTATTCTTTCTGACTATTCATTCGTAGATGCAAAATACAGAAGAAATTTAATTTCACGTATTAAAATGATTGCTGGAATGAATATAATGGAAACGAGACTTCCTCAAGATGGTGCTATTAAAAGTAGGCTTGGTAAAAAAGTATTGGATCTTCGTGTATCTTCCCTACCAACGAATAATGGAGAAAAAGTCGTTATTCGTATTTTAGACTATTCAAAAAGTTTACAAGGACTAGACAGTTTAGGACTTTCTCCCGAATGTATTAAAAAAATTGATAAAATGATTCAAGTACCTAACGGAATTATCCTTGTAACTGGTGCTACTGGTGCCGGTAAATCAACAACAGTATATTCTATTTTACAAAAAATGAATACTGATGATGTAAATATCATAACTGTTGAAGACCCAGTCGAAATGGATATAGTTGGAGTTAATCAAGTTCAAGCGCAATCAGAAATTGGACTTACTTTTGCCAACGTTTTAAGAAGTATTCTTCGTCAAGACCCAGATATTATAATGATTGGAGAGATTCGTGATGATGAAACCGCACGAATTGCTGTTCGTGCCTCTATCACAGGACATAAAGTTCTTTCTACAATCCACACAAATAACTCATTAAACACAATTGAAAGACTTACAGATATGGAGGTTGAAAGATATTTGCTTGGTACTGCTTTAGAGGGAATTATTTCTCAAAAATTAGCAAGAAGATTATGTCCGGAATGTAAAGTTAAAAGACCTACTAATGATTATGAAAAAGATGTATTTAGAAAAGTATATGATAAAGAAATAACTGAAATATATGAAGCAAATCCACAAGGATGTGAACATTGTTTTAGAGGATATGCCGGAAGAATTGGTCTTTATGAAGTGCTTAATATAAATGATGATATAAGAGATGCTATAACAAATGGCCTTCCAAAATCCGAATTAAGGAAACTAGTGTATGGTAGTGACGTTATAAGTCTACTTCAAGATGGACTTGATAAAGTATTACAAGGATTAACTTCATTCTCAGAAATACTAAAAGCAGTTGATCTTGAAAATGATTTAGAATTATATGAAGATGATAATTTACAAAGTAGTATTAATGACGTTCAATCAAAACAACAAGCATTAAAAGAAGAAAATACTGAAAACAATGAATCAAATAAAAAAGAAGAAATACAAACTATTGAAGTAAAAGAAGAACAACCCAAAACTGAAATTGAATATTTTAATTTTTAGAAACTTAAATAGTTTCTTTTTTTAAGCATAAAATTTAATGGTGATTATATGTTTCAAAGTATTCAAAATAAAAGAATTAGATATATTTTTTATATATCTATATTAATATTTTTTTTAATAATAATTAAAATATTTTATATACAAGTTATTGAATATAACAAGTTAAATACTTTAGCAAATGAGTTATGGAGCAGAAACTTAACTGTCCAAGCAGACAGAGGAAAAATATTAGATAGAAATGGGAAAGTAATTGTAGATAATGCTACAACATTAGGATTATATCTTGTACCAAGTCAAATCATTAACAAAAAATATACTGCTCAAAAATTATCAGAAATAATTGGAAATACATATGAAGAAATGTATAAACACGTAAATAAAAAAACATCAGTAGAAAGAGTTCATCCAGAAGGAAGAAACCTTTCATATGAAGTTGCTGATCAAATAAACAATTTAAATTTAGATGGTGTTTATTTATTAAAAGAAAGTAAAAGGAATTATATATATGGAAATGTACTTTCTCATGTTATAGGATTTACAGGGATAGATAATCAAGGTTTAAGTGGTTTAGAATTAAAATACAATAAAGAATTAACTGGTATAGATGGAAGTATTAAATATTATAGCGATGGTAAAGGAAGAAGACTAAATATGCCTGAAATATATGAGGAACCAGTAAATGGAGAAAACATTACATTAACAATAGATTTAGATATACAATTATCACTAGAAAATGAATTAAATCAAGCATTTAATAAATATAATGCTAAAGAAGCTATAGGAATCGTTATGAAGGCAAAAACCGGTGAAATACTAGCAATGAGTAGCATTCCTTCATATAATCCAGCAAAATATAAAGATTATGATGAACAAACAATTAATAGAAATCTTGCCATATGGTCAAATTTTGAACCTGGAAGTACATTTAAAATAGTAACTTTAGCCGCTGCTATTAATGAAAATATAGTTAATATTTTTGAAGATCATTATTTTGATACAGGAAAAATAAAAGTTGCATCCTCTACTCTACATTGTTGGAAAAGAAAAGGACATCAAGATCAAACATATTTGCAAGTTGTAGAAAATTCATGTAATCCAGGGTTTGTTTCTTTGGGCTTAAAACTAGGTAAAGATTCATTGTTTGATTATATTGAAAAATTAGGCTTTGGTCAAAAAACAGGCATAGATCTAACTGGTGAAGCAACAGGTATATTATTTAAAAGAGATAAAGTTGGGCCAGTGGAATTAGCTACTACTGCATTTGGACAAGGAATAAGTGTAACAGCTATTCAACAAGTAGCTGCAGTTTCATCAATTATTAATGGAGGAACATTGTACACTCCATATATCGTTTCAAGTATTGGAAACAATAATAAAAATCCTATCATAAAAAAGGAAAACATTATTAAAAAAGAAACTAGTGATTTAGTTAAATATGCACTAGAAAGTGTTGTTGCTAATGGAAGTGGAAGAAATGCTTATATAGAAAATTATCGTGTTGGTGGTAAAACAGGAACAGCTCAAAAAGTCGGGAATGATGGTAGATATATGGTGGGTAATTATGTTTTATCTTTTATTGGATTTATGCCCGCAGATGATCCTGAATTTATCATTTATATTGCAATAGATAATCCAAAAGGTGTTACTCAATATGGAGGTGTCGTTTCTGCACCAATCGCAAGAAATGTACTTAAAGATATTATTTCAATATATAATTTAAAAGAAGATACAACAGGTCTTCCCAAATCTTATAGATGGGATGATATAAGATATATAACAATTCCTAATGTTATTGGAATGACCAAAAAAGAAGCAAAAAAATATCTCAATGGTTTTAATATAGAATATATAGGAGATGGAGATAAAATTATAGATACTATTCCTGAAATAAATTCTAGAGTAAAAGAACAATCAACTATAAAATTATTACTAAATAATAATTAAAATATAGACAAACAAATATTTGTGTGCTATTATTTAATTAGGAAGTGATTTTATGGAAAAACTAACTGATAAACAAACAAAAATCTTGAATTGTATTAAAAAATTTATCGCTGAAAAAGGTTATGCTCCTACAATAAGAGAACTTTGTAAACTTTGTAATCTAAGTAGTACAGCAACTATGTTTGTACATTTAAAAAATCTAACTAATAAAGGATATATTAATCAAACAGAAAGTAAATTTAGAACAATAGAATTGAATGTTCCAAATGAATTTGATAAAAATCAAGATAGTGTTATTTCAATACCACTTTTAGGAAAAGTAGCTGCAGGCAATCCTATTGAAGCAATTGAAAATCCAAATGATTTCTTTTCTTTACCAAAAGAATTAGTTCCAAAAAATCACGAAGTGTTTGCTTTAGAAGTAAATGGAGAATCAATGATTAATGCAGGAATTTTTGATGGAGATATTGTAATAGTTGAAAGAGAAAAAACTGCAAATAATGGTGAAATAGTTGTTGCCATGACAGATGAAAATGAAGTTACATTAAAACGTTTTTATAAAGAAAAAGATCATATAAGACTACAACCAGAAAATGATACTATGCAACCAATTATATTAAATAATGTTTCAATATTAGGCAAAGCAGTAGGATTATATAGAGCAATTTAAAAGTGTTTCAAATGAAACACTTTTTATTTAGTTGATATTAGATAAACTATAGCAATAATTAATAGTATCAATACAACTATACCATTTATTCTATCTTGATTTCTTCCCCTATCACCTATTCCAATCCCCATTGATATTAATATACCACCTATAAGTCCACCAATATGAGCAGAAATATCTATGCCAGGGATCATAAATCCTATTGCTAAATTTACTAATAATGTCGGAATAATTTGGCTTCGTAAAAAGCCTTGTAAAGTGGCTCTGTAATAATATGTAAAATATGCTATACTTCCAAGTAATCCGAATAAAGCTCCAGAAGCACCTAAACTATAAGTTAATTCAGACATAAATAAACATGAAAATAAGTTACCCAAAAGGCCACTAACAAAGTATATCAATAAGAATTTAGATTTACCATAATATCTTTCTACAATAGGCCCTAAAACATACAATGCATACATATTGCATGCTATATGTATTATATCAGCATGTAAAAATATACTAGTTAATAATCTATAATACTCATGATTTGTAAATACTCTTATATAATTATTAGCAAATAAACTAGATATACTGCCATTAATAATTTCATACAAGAATATCATTATATTAATAACCATTAATAAATATGTAATTACTGGTTTTTTAGGACTAAATATTTTTTCTAATTTTTTCTCATTTTTTATTGTTTTTTGATTCATGTCATCAGTTAATTTAAAAAATTCTAATGCATCTGACTTTTTAGTTAACACCGCATCTTTTACTTTAGGAAAAAATTCATTAACAACTTTATTTCTCTTAAAGTCACTAATTTTTGACACTTTAACTGTTTCTATATTCTTAGTATCAATTATTTTAACAGTTTCACCTGTATCTAATAGTAAATTTAACATTGTCATTTTAATTGATAATGTATTTTTCTTAATACTTTTCATTATAGATTGGGCTTTATATATATCATTTTTTAATTGTTCTTCATTATGTATATAATTAGTATTTATTCTTATTAATTTTAAATCATTCTGCATATTTTCTAACCAAATTTCATTTTCTAAACCATTTATTATTACTGGTTTATAATCTTCTTCAGTAATAAAATAATGCAATATTTTTAATATAACATCATCTTTATCATTTATTTTAATGTTCATAATAACTCCTTTTCATTAATATTATTTTACTATTATTCATATTATTAGTAAAGGGGTGAAAAGTATAAAAAAGTATATAAAAAATATCTTACTATTTATTATTATATTATTATTTTGGCTATTAAGTGGTTTTTTATTTAGATACAACTCAGATTTTTATAACACACTTAAATTACCATCATTTGCTTTAAATGGTAAAATAATAAGCGTTATTTGGTTTATAATTTACATATTAAATACTATTAGCATTATTATAGTCAGTAAAAAAACTAATATACTTAAAAATAATGATTATTTATACATTTTATTAACAAATTATTTATCTAATCAATTATTTATGTATTTCTTTTTTTACCTAATGAGTCCTTTTTTGGGATTTGCTATTACTACTATTATTTTTCTATCTACTATTTTTTTCTATATTGAAACCAAAAAAATTAGTACAAAAGCATCATACTTTTTAATACCATATTTGATATATGGATTTTATGCTTTTATACTAATGACTACTGTTTATTTTATGAATTTTTAAACATCTGTAAAATATCAATAAATTCTTTTTCAGGTTCGACTTCAAATTCCATAAATCTATGTGTTATTGGATGATTGAAACCCAAATACTTTGCATGCAACATTTGGCCATAATCATTTATTATCTTTTTATGACCATATACTGGATCATTAACTACAGGATGATTTATATAATCCATATGTACTCTAATTTGATGAGTTCTACCCGTTTCGAGTATTAATTCTACTAAAGTCGCATTTTTATATCTTTCTAAAACAGTAAAATTTGTAACTGCAGATTTACTGTTTTCATCTGTAACACACATTTTTTTTCTATCTATTTTGCTTCTTCCTATTGGTGCTGAAATTTTACCTTTATTATTGTTAATAACCCCATATACTAATGCAATATATTTTCTTTTAATTCTTTTGTTTTTAAAATCATCAGATAATGTTTTATGTGCTTGATTTGTTTTTGCAATTAATAGTACTCCAGAAGTATCTTTATCTATTCTATGTACAATACCAACTCTTTCATTTCCACCCTCATCAGATAAATCATCTGTATAGCCCATAAGTGCATTTACTAATGTATGTTCATAGTTTCCATTACCAGGATGAACAACCATACCACTTTTTTTATTAACAACGATAATATCATCATCTTCATATAAAATATCAAGCGGAATATCTTCACCTTTTACAGAAGTATCAACTTTTAATTCTCCAACTTTAATAACATCACCCAAACGTAATGAATATCCGCCTTTTACAATTTTATCATTTACTAAAATATTACCATTTTTAATATTTTTAAGAATTAAATTTCTACTTTCATTTAAGGCTTCTGTTAAATATACATCTAATCTTTTTGAACTATTATTTTCATTTATCACTATTTCTTTCATTATAAAACTCCTTAATTACAAAAAATATTAATAGTACTACTCCAATAGTTATGTATGTATCAGCTATATTAAATACAGCCATTTCTTTTTTTAATAATGTAAATGATATAAAATCTATCACATATCCTCTAAAAATCCTATCTATTAAATTACCTAAAGCACCACTTAATACAAGTGAATAAGATAGTATAATTTTACTATTATTATTACTATTAATTTCTTTAATAATGTAGTATATAAGTCCAATAGATATTATTATTAAAAATAAAATATTACCACTTAATATTCCAAATGCAGCACCTGTATTTTGAACATATATAAATTTTAAAAAGTTTTTAATTACTATAATCACATTATTATTAAGAAAATTAACAACTAAAAATTTAAAGGCTTGATCGATTATAATTAATCCTAATACAAATATTAATAATTTTATTTTTCTTTTTTTCATATAAAATATTTTATCATATTTTCTAATTTATATCTATTAGTATTACATCTTCACCCATTTTTTTAATTTGAGTAAATTTAATTGTGACTTCCTCAGTAGTAGTAAATAAGCTTTTAACAAAATGTGCTCTTTCAATAATAAATTTAATCATATATCCATTACTAGGATCAAATTCTACATCAACAATTTTTCCCACTTTTTTTCCATCTTTTATATTAACTATATCTTTTCTTTGCAATTCAGATAATTTCATATTAAATTATATTACATAATTAACTTTTTAATACTATTTAATGCACTATTTTCTATTCTTGATACTTGCGCTTGACTTATATTTAATTCAGATGCTATTTCAGCCTGTGATAAACCATTCATATATCTTTTAATAATTATTATTCTTTCTCTATCTTTTATTTTAGTTAAAGCTTCTTTTAAAGATAACATATCATTTAAATCACTAGTATTTTTATCTTCTAGTTGATCCAATAATAGAATGGTATCATTTCCATCATTATATATTGGCTCAAATATACTTACAGGATCAGATAATGAAGATAATGCAATATTTAAATCATACTCACTAATGTTAAATTTTTTGCACATTTCATCATTAGAGGGATATCTAAAGCATTTTTTTAAATATTCCTCTCTAAAATTAATAATTTTATAAGATAATTCCTTTATTGTTCTAGATATTCTTATTTGATTATTATCTCTTATATATCTTTTTACTTCTCCTTCAATCATAAAAACCGCATATGTACTAAAGCGAACTCCAAATGACAAATCAAAATTATCTATTGCTTTTATTAAACCTACTACTCCTATTTGGAATAAATCATCCATATTATCACTTCTATTTTGATATTTTTGTAGAATGCTCAATACTAATTTTAAATTACCTTTTACAAGTTTTTCTTTAGCAGACTTTTTCCCTTCTTTTAATTCATTAAACAATTCTATCATTTCATTATTCTTTAAGGTATGTAATGAACTAGTATTTACTCCAGTTAATTCAACTTTGTTTTTTGCCATAATAAAATCCTTTCAATATAATATTGAAAGGATTAATATTTTTTTATTCATTAAATTAATCCAATTTAATATTTTTTGCTAAAAGGGCTAAAATCTCTGGATCAGTTACTTTTTTTACCATAAATTTTCCATCTACTTCTACTCTTTCAAGAAATATAAATTGATTAGTAAAATCTTCACCATCTTTTGTTACTTCTGCACCAAAATAATATGTTGTACCTTTGTAAGCAGCTTGTCTTAATACAAAATATTTTTTGCCACCTTTTAATTCCAATACTTGATTTGTTAAATTTTCCATTCTTTTTTCCTCCCTTTTAACTAATGATTATTTTTTAATCCTAGACTTCCCCAATCATATGATGCAATTTCTTCATTATTTTGTTCTTGAATCTTTTCATAATATTCAGGTGAATTATATTCGGGTTCAACTTCGGCTGGAACACCATTTAATGCTGCTAAAGCATTTTGTGCTTCATCATAACTCATATCATGTCTTGCATCTTCAAATGATTGTTCATCTCCAGTTTTTTTAGGCTCTTCTGGTAATTTAAAATTATCCTCGCCAACTACACCATAGTCAGTTCCACCTATTTGTTCATGTGATAAATCTTGTTGCCCAACATAACTATATGATCCATCTGCATTGTGAATTACAGTTTCACCATTATGATCTATTTCAATAGAAGAATCTCCATTACTAGCCACTGCTAATTCACCATCAGCAAGGTATATTGGTAGTCCATTTTCTTTTTCAAAATCAGTTCTATCATCTTCTTCTGGTTTGTCTTCATCACCACTATCAGGTGTATCTTCAGGAGTTGTACTTCCTCCAGGATTAGATGGCTGTTCTACCTCTTCATTACTGGGTATGCGGTCTTCGCCGTCTACCACTTCACTTTCTTCATCTACTTGAACATTATTCATTTTATCTAATAATTTATTAGCTGTTCTAGCCATTATTCCTGTATGCGCGGCAATTGCACCTAAGAATGCAGTTGCAGCAGCCATTAATCCTATGCCAATTTTCTTCCAAAGGCTTGGTGAAGCATCTGAAACCCTTTCAACTTCTTCCATCTCATCTAAGTCTTTATCCAAATTTGGATTTTCACTTTGTTCTTCTTCAGGTTCCATACTTGGTTCCTCAGGTAAATCATCACCGCCAAGTATTGGTAACTCTGGTTCTTCATCCATACCATCTAATTTTTCTGGTTCTGGTGGAAGTTCTTCTTCCTCTTCAGTTGCTCCTTCATCAGATGAATCTCCCTCAAATTCTGGTTCTGGTGGCAATCCAGTTAAATCTTCTTCTGAAGTATCACCGATATTTTGTAAAAAATCAAGTTCTGGTGGAAGTTTTTCTTCCTCTTCAGTTGCTCCTTCATCAGATGAATCTCCTCCAAATTCTGGTTCTGGTGGCAACTCAGATGTTTCCTCTTGCTCTTCTTCCACAGGACTTAGAGGCTCCTCTACTGCTGGAAGTTCTTCTGAAACAGGATGTAATACTTCTTCCTCAGTTTCTTCTTCTACACCATTTGGCACCATATTTCTAACTCCATCATTTTTTTCTACTAACTCACCATCTACTAATTCATATCCCGTTTCTCCGCCTTCTAATAATCTTTCTATTTCAGCAGCATATTTTTCACGTTGATCATTTAATGGGGCTTGGGCATTATTTAAATTAGTTATATATTTTTCATATAGTGAGACTAGTCCTTCATGATAACTTCTATCAACATCAGAAAGTTCAGTAGTATCTAATAATACTCTTTCTTTAGCTAATTTATCTTCTGTCTCTTTAATCTTATTATCATATCCGGCAATTTCTTCGTTTATACTATCCAAATATTCAGTTAAAGTTTTGTAAAGTCTTTCTTTAATTACCTCGGCATCTTTTAATTCTTCATATTTTTTAGAAGCAGAATCTTTAAATGGTTGTATTTTTGCAATTAAAGAAACAAATTCATCTTGACTTAATAATTTGACATTACTAGAATTACCACCCTGATAATTACTATGATTATATGCATTATTAATATCATCAACTAGTTCAACAACGCTTGCTCTTAGTTCGTCGATTCTAGTTAATTTAGCATTTAATTCATTAATTCCAGCTGTCTCTAGATCTATTTCCTCCCCTAATATTTTTTGTAATGCATCATTTAATACATCAAATCTTGCATTCAATTCTTCGAAATTATTTTCTAATCTTTCTGCGTTTCTCAAATCCCAATCAACATTATTTCCTTTCATTATTTACTCTCCTTCTTATTTCTAATTAACATTTGGATTTTATATTTTAATTCTCCATTATTATGAATGTCTTCTAGAGAATTTACTTTATAATTGTTAATATTTAAAATATTTATCATTTCATCTAGGCTTAAGAATTTATCTGTTAGATTTTTCCAATCACCTTCTGTTATACCTTTAATTTCCTGTAATTTAATTTTAATTCTTGTTTCTATATTTCGATTTCTACCATCATTAATACTTGGATTTTTGGTTGAATAATCTGACCAATCTGACCATTTTGAATCATTTGTCTTAGTTGCATCTGATGATGGAGCTGTTGCTAAGTAGTCAGAAGTTACTTTAGTTGTTGAATTATACCATTTGTAACCAACCACTCTAGTACTTTCATCTTTAGAAGCACCATTAATTGGTGCAGAAGCATAATATATCCTTTCTGATGATGCATTAGAACTTCCAGATGGATAATATTTTTTCTCTGCATTTTCTTCTAACTTATACCATGTGTATACACAATATGGTTGAATCTTTCTACATGTATCTAATTTTTCATCACAAGATGTTTCACTAAACTTCCATGCACTATATGTATTGCATGTCACAGACGAAGAACTAACTTTTCCATTTAATATATCTTCTTCACTTCCACTACCGCAAGTCCAGAAATTATCAATTTCATAAACTAATTCGGTATTTGGAGCACCACCACACGCATATAATTGATAAGTTTTAACAGTTGAATTTTTACTTTTAGCACATACCCAATAATGTTTAGGCCTATGTGTTCCTGTTACAGTTCTTGTCTGATACTCAACACACACACCACCTTCATTGTATGGATAACCACTTATTGCGGTATGACTATATACTTTTGTTCCATTACTATCAACTGCATAAATTTTTTTAGATTCAGTTGTGAACCATTTATATACCATAGTTTCATTATCTCTTTCAGTGTAATTACTATTTGGAGAACTTGGATAATACTCATTAACATCATCAGCATTACTTTTTTCACCTTGTGAGGTATAATATTTTTTATCTTTATAATTCCATTTAAATAATTCATCCCTATATCTATAATATGTAATTGTATCTAATGTTTTATATGATACATATTTAATTTCATCTTTCCATACTTCCTCAACATCGCCTAAATTTTCAGTTGACTTAGTCATAAACAAAGGTTGATATTTAAAAGTAATAACACTTTCATCATTAATTACATCTTTTAAAGTTCCTATATTTGCAGTAGCATATTCTTCTTCACTATTTTTATCGCTACATACTAACCATGGATGATAATGTAATGATTTATCTTCTAATCTACAAACTTTAACATATGTACTTAAACTATTACATTTTTCAAAATCCTTAGAATTAACATAGCCTCTATCAATCAAACCCTGTAATTCTATCTCTTCACATGTTCCTTCAACTTTTGGATATTTAAGTTCATTATCTGAAAAATACTTTTTGCCAGCAGTAACTAATGTTTTTTCATAATCAAATTCATTGTCTATCTTACTATTCTTTTTACCATCGCAACCTTTTATTAATACCAATAAAAGTATAATAGCTAGAACAATTAGAACTACGATTAGGATTCTTCTTCTTAAAGTTGCATTTTTTTCATTTTGGTTATAATCATATCCATAATCCTCATAATTGTTAGACATATTAAAAATCTCCCCTCATACATCTATACTACCCATATTTTATCATAATAATATATAATAAAACAATAGAAAATAATAAAAAAGTAGCAAAAAAATTATACCTTCATAAGGTTTTTTAATTTTTTTATTACTTTTTTTTCTATTCTAGAAATATATGACTGAGAAATATCTAATTTATCAGCCAATTCCTTTTGTGTTAATTCTTTTTTTCCAAACAATCCATACCTTAATTCTATTATTTCTTTATCTCTTTTATTTAGTTTTTGTATCTCTTCTTCTAGAAGCTTTTTATTATCATTATCTTCTATTGATTTATGTACAATATCTTCTTCAGTTCCAAACACATCTTCTATCTTTAATTCATTGCCTTCACTATCTAGATTAATCGAATCCTCAAAACTAACTTCACTCATTCTTTTTTTATTTTTTCTTAAAAACATCAATATTTCATTTTCTATGCATCTAGATGCATAAGTAGCTAATTTAATATTTTTATCTAATTTATATGTTTTAATACCTTTTATCAATCCTATTGTTCCAATGCTTACTAAATCCTCTAAATCATAAACAGCATTATCATATTTTTTGGATAAGAAAACAACTAATCTTAAATTATGCTCAATTAATTTATTTCTTGCTTTCAAATTACCCATATTGCTTTTAATAACTAAATCCTCTTCTTCAACCTTTGATAATGGCGGTGGAAGTATATCACTACTTCCAATAAAAAATACATCTTCTTTTCTAAAAAACTTATTTAATATTTTTTCTAGCATTATTCCTCCAATAAACAAGAATTTAATAAACAATTAAATCCAATAAATTTTTTATTTGTAATTCCTACTAATATATCATTTCTTTCCCCCAAACCATCTATATACACTTTTTTAGGCTTAAAGCATTTCATTAATGACGAATCATTTAATGTTTTGTATGGGACAAAAAAATAATTTTCTTCTATTTTTTTATTAATAATTATTACTTTTTTATTTGTAAGTGGATCTATAAGAGTATTGCCTGTATCCATAAAACCATTAAAAAATAATATTTTTCCATTATTTAAATATATAGTTACTTTATGTTTAATTGTCAAAATATTTTTTAAATCATTAATCAAAAAATCATATATTTTCATAAATAATGGTATTAATAATAATAAGTATTTATATTTTATTAAATTCTCTATTTTAAAATAATATAATGTTCCACCTAGTAAAAATGAAAATAAATAAAAATACATAACATTTTTTATATATGTCTTTATGTCTTCATATGAAAAAACAATAAGTATCATTATTAAACCAATAAACATTTTAAATATGATTAATGAAAAATTGCTCATTCTTATAAATAAATATATAATTGATATTTCTCCAAATAAACATGCCAGTAAAATTTTAATCTTTTTAACATTTATTTTTAATATTCTACTTGTAAAACTCAATATTAAATAATCAATTATAAAATTTAATATCAGTAGTTCATCAATATATATCACTCATATCACCAAAAAAATTATATAAAAAAAGATAAGTAATTTTTGTCGAATTAACTTATCTTCTAAAATAATTTTAATTGTACTGCCTGAGGTAATTGTTTATTTGCTTCTTGTTTTTTCTTTTCTAGTTTCTTTTCCTCTTGTTCTCTTAATTTTTCTAGTTGTTTTTCTGTTAATTGTTTATTGTATTTTGTAGGTAAATGCTTTTCGTTTAGAGGAATCATATAATCTCTTACAAAGAATCCAACATCTCTTAATCTTCTTCTACTGATTAATGTTTCTCCTTTATCATTTCTACATAAAGTTTTATCAGCATTTCTTTCTTGAATTAGTTTAGTATATAAACAAGTTGCCATATATTTTAACTCTTTATAATAATTTTCACCTGCTTCAATACCGGCAACATATCTTCTTATCCATTCAATTTCATGTGAAACAATATGATGAAAGCAAAATTCATTTGCCATTTCTCTAAAGAAATTAATATCATGTTGAGATGCAGCATATTTAATACAATTTTTAATGTATTGTTGATCCATAAAATGAGCATCTCTTTTATATAATACTGGTGTATATTTTACCCTTTTAACTACATTCTTCTTATCCTTTTCACCTTCATTTTTTTCTTCAAAATACATAATATTTATATCAGGTGTAAAAGGTTTAACAGTTCTTGTTAAATTTTTAAATTTCTTAATTACTTCTTCCTCTGTTTTATCGCTAGTTAATGCATCAATTTCAGAAATCGTCATTTTAGGAGTTAGTCTATTATATATATGAATACTTACTTCATATAATCCACCAGAAAATTCACAAGAAATATTGCCAAAGTAAAATTGATTTTTATTACTTTTATTTAATTTATCTAACATTATCACTAATTTTTGATAATCTTGATAATCATCAAAATATCTTTTTTGTTCTCCACAATATTCACAAAGTGTATATCTCTTTAACTCTTTTTTCATAACCATACCTCCCTAACACATATAATTATATCATATTTGATACATCAAGTCAATTTCTACTAAGTGATAATGGATTGTTTTCACTATGCTTTTGCATTTTATCAATATATTTTTCCATATATAATTTATAGAATGATTTATCACAATCATCCAATGTATCATAAAAATCTTTAAGCAATAAAACAAATATAGAATAATCTTCCTTTCCAACTTTACACATTAATCTTCGTAAATTAAGTGTTATTCTAGCATCATTAATATCAGATTTAAATAAATTATAAAAGCTGTTAATATATGGAATAAAATAATCATAGGAACATCCATAACCTTCAAATAAATAATATTGATCAACAAATGATATATTTCTACTTTTAAGTCTTTCTCTAATTTCTCTAGCCTCAATTTCAGTAATACATTCTTCTAGCAAATCACTACCCTTATCATTTAATACACATAATCCAAACTTATATTCTAGAATTTTACAATTTTTATTTTCTGATAAGAAAAGAGGTGATGACATAATAGAATGAATCATTTCATGAATAATTGCACGATCATCTGCATAAAACAATGGTAAAAATATCTCTCTTTTTAATTCGTTTTCACCATTATCATACCTGTATATAAAACCTATTGTATTTTCAGAAGTAGTTGATCTATACAATATGGATTTCCTAGATTTATTACTATAGATTTGTCCATCTCCTGTATGGTCTTTTTTAATTTCTCTTTGCAATTTATAATATACTTTTTTTAATTCTTTATAATTATCTTTCTTTTTTTCACTATATCTTAAAAAGTCATTAAAATTAGGATTAATATAAAAAATAAAGTCAGTATCTTCTACTCTAGATATAATTAAATCTCTATATTCTTCACCATAATAATTAATGAGTTCTTTTATTACCTCATTTTTATATGATTCAAAATTATCCATAATATACTTTTGTATTTCAGAAAACAACATATATAACCCCTCTTAAATTAAGTCAATATGATATCAAAAAGTATATAAAAAGTCAAATTACACTTTACTTAAGTAAAAAATTATGATAAATTATATGTGGCTTAAAAAGAGGAGGCAAATGTATGGCAAAAAATATATCAAATAGAAAAAATATGAGTTCTCAAAACAGACCTTTTTCACTAAAGGCTACTAAAAAAACTCAAAAAGTAAATTTACAAACAGTTTTAGTTGATGGTAAAAAAGTTAGAATGTCAACTAAAGAAATTAGAGCAAACAAAAAAAATAAATAATCGATTGTTAAAATCGATTTTTTATTTTATTATTTCTTGTTCCAATATTAAGTCTATATCATATTCTTTTTTTACTTTAAACTTTATTTCATTAATTAAATCAATTATATCTTTTTGTTTTGCATTTCCATTATTAATAATGAAATTGGCGTGTATTTTACTAACCATTGCTCCATTAATAGAATAACCTTTAAGTCCCAAATCATCTATTAGTTTACCAGCAGGAGCACTTTCAGGATTTCTAAATACACTTCCACAAGATGGATGAGTTAAATCCTGTGTTTGCATTCTTCTATTTGCTCTATCAATTACCAAATCTTTTAATTCTTTTTTATCAGATTTAGCTATTTTTAATTTACATGATAATATTATTAAATTTCTATTTTTCTTAAATATTGAGTCCCTATATTCAAATTTTATTTTTTTATTAGTATATTCTTTAATTTCTTTTCCATCATAAACTAATGCACTTATCAAAACATCACTAATGCTAGAATTGTATGCCCCAGCATTATTATAAATGCAACCACCTATACTACCAGGTATACCACTTGCCCATTCTAAACATGAATATCCTTTATTAACAAGTTCATTTGATAACTTATTTACCATACATCCACATTCTGCATAAACATAATCACTCTCTATTTTAAAATTATTAAAATTATTTAATTTAATAATCAATCCATCATAATAATCAGGTAATATAACATTTGATCCATTACCCAATATTAAATACTTATAGTTATGTTTTTTTATCACATTTAAAATAGATATTAATTCATTTATATTATTAGGAAACATAATATATTTTCCTATGGAATGTAACTTATAAGTATTATAGTTTGTCAAATCTATATCACTTTTTAATAAACAAATTTTACTTAATTCATCTATCATTATTTAATATACTCTTCTATTTCATCACTACCTGTAATATATTTAACTATTTTTCCATCTTTAAACCTAATTAATGTTATATCATTTATCTTTAACTCACTAGCATTTTTAGCATCTGGATTGCTTTCATCAGATATGTATCCTGCATTTTCGCCTTTACTCATATCAACTTTATACACAGGTATTTTAGCATTAGATGATATTAATTTGTTAGTATATTGATAATTATTTTTTTCATAATTATCATATACAACAAAATATTCATTTTCTTCTCTATTAAATGAAGTTCCAATCAAAATATATTCGTAACTTATAGTAGTTTCTTCTTTGGATGGTTTTGTATAACCCAAATCAAATACACCTAATGCCTTCATTCCCAAAACACATAAATAACATATTACAATAAATGCTAAAACACTACTTACTGTTGTTATTATAGATTTTAATTTTAATTCATCATTTTCTTTATTTTTATTTCTCTCTCTTTTTGGATTTTTATATCTTAATTTCATATTACTTTTTGCCATATAATTTTTTCTCCTCAAAAAAATTATAGCATAATTTCAAATAATATATCAATTATTTGTTGATTTTTTCATAATTTTATTATATACTTTACTAAGTATTTATTTGGCAGTGCCATAATTAATTGTAATGTGTTTCTTTGAAAGAATTATAAGTAACTTCTGCCAAAGCGAAAGTAAATAAGAAACTCCCTATAATTAAAGTGGTGGCCTTTAATACAAATATTTGTAGAAGGAGGAGCAAATACAATGTCAAGATATATCGGACCTGTTTTCAAAAAGTCTAGAAGATATAGTTTTTCAACTCTTGAAACTGGTAAAGAATTAAGACGTAAACAAGAAGCACCTGGAATTCACGGAACTAGCAGAAAAAAATTAAGTGAATATGGTGTTCAATTACATGAAAAACAAAAAGTTAGATTCTTATACGGACTTTCTGAAAAACAATTTAGAAAAACATTTGAAGCAGCCGGTAAAATGCAAGGTATCCACGGATATAACTTCTTATTACTTCTTGAAAGTAGACTTGATAATTTAGTTTATCGTGCTGGATTTGCAAAAACTAGAAGAGCTGCTAGACAAATTGTTAATCATGGACATATCTTAGTAGATGGAAAGAAAGTTGATATTCCATCATATAGAGTTAAAGTTGGTAGTGTTATATCAGTTAAAGAAGCTTCTTTAAATCATCCAGTTATTAGCGAATGTACTAATATGGATATTAAAGTTCCAGCATTCTTAAATGTTGATAAAGCTAAAAAAACTTTCACTTATGTAAGATATCCAGAACGTGAAGAATTAAATTCTGAAGTAAATGAAGCATTAATTGTAGAATTTTATAACAGATAATAAAAACCTTGATCAAAAAATCAAGGTTTTTTTATTTACTTCAATTATTATAATCAACATTTTTAGTTTTGTATGTAATTATGTTATAATGAATATAGTTTATAGGTGAAGTATTATGAATGAAAAAGACTGGATAAAATTAGATAATGCAGCATTAATATATCCTGCTACATTAACAAGAAAACTAGCATCAATGTTTAGACTAACAATAACTTTAAAAGATAATATCGATACTATTGTTTTACAAGAGGTATTAAAAAAAGTTATGAAAAGATTTCCAACTTTTAATTATTCTTTAAAAGAGGGGTTCTTCTGGTGCTATTTAAACAAAATTAATAAAACTCCAAGAATAGAAGAAGATTCAGCCAACCCTATGATAAGAAAAGATTTTGATAGAAAGTTTATGTTTAGAGTTAGAGTATTTAAAAATAGATTAGCAATAGAATACTTCCACGCACTAACAGATGGAACTGGTGCTATGACTTTTTTATTAACCTTAACTTCTGAATATATAAAGCAAAAATATAATATAAAAATACCATATTCAAAATTTATATTAAATCCAAATGATAAACCTAGTGAAGAAGAAATCTCAGATAGTTTTTTAAAATATGCCAGGAAATCAGGTTCTCTTGAACATGAAAAGAAAGCTTTCCATATTAAAGGAACAAATGAAAAAGCAAATATTATTAATATAATAACTGGTAAATTAAATATAGAAAAGTTAAAAATATTATCTAAAAAATATAATGCTAATATAACAGAATTTATAACATCTATGATATTATTTTCTATAAAACAAATGTCAGATACAAAAAAACAAATAAAAGTTTCCGTTCCAGTTAACTTAAGAAATTATTATAATACACCAACATTAAGAAATTTTTCTTCATATGTAAATGTTGGAATAAATGGAAATGAAGATTATACATTAAATGAAATAGTAGATATTGTAAAACATCAATTAAAAGAAATGCTAAATGAAAAAAGAATAAATGCCAAAATAAGTGGTAATGTAAAATTAATGAAAAATCATATTATTAGAAGAATTCCTATGTTTATAAAAAAGCATATTATGTCTTTAGTAGAAGCTAAAATGGGAGATGGATACATAACAACTACTTTTTCAAATTTGGGATTAATTGAACTTCCAGATTCTATGAGTAAGTATGTTACTGATATGAATTTTATATTGGGTAAATCTAGAGGTAAATCAGGGGCTATATCCGCAATTGGATATAATAATAACTTATATATAACTTTCTCTAGAAAAATTAAAGAAAGTGAATTAGAAAAACTATTCTTTACAAATTTAGCTAAAATGGGATTAGACATAGAAATAGAAAGTAACAGGTGAAAATATGAATTGTAAAAATTGTAATGTTAAAATAGCTTCTTATTTAGATAAATGTCCCCTATGTGGTGAAAGATTAAATATAGATACTACTAATGATAACCCATATAATTCACAAGTAGAGAACTTTTCTAAAAGAGTTAATACAATATATTTTTCAAAACTAATACTAAAAATTTTAATATTATCATCTCTTATTGTAATGTTAATAAATTATTTAGTTAATAAAACAATTAGTTGGTCTTTATATGTATTATTTTCTTCATTATATGTCTCATCATTTTATACTTTTATTACTATGCCAAATAAAAAATTTGCTTTATTAATTAATATTATTTGTTTAGAATTACTTTTATTTGTTATATCATATTTAACACATTCAACGAGTTGGTTTTTGTGTTTAGTTGGACCTATTATATTATTTGTTACCCTATTTGTTTACTTAAATATTTACTTAACAAATAAGAAAAATATTTTACGAAACTTTTCATATTTATTAATTTATTTAATGGCATGTTTAATATTATTAAATGGATTAATTAAACTATATAATTCAAATATATTTAAATTAACTTGGTCTATATATTCAACTATATCATTGTCAATTATAAGTATTATATTGATAATATGTTCATTTAATAAAAAAATAACAAATGAATTTGAAAAAAGATTCTTTATTTAAGAATCTTTTTTATTAAACAAACTGCTTATATCTACAATTTTATTTTGTTTTTTATAGGCTTCAAAAGTATTTTTAAGAAGCATTGCTACTGTCATAGGCCCTACTCCTCCAGGAACTGGTGTTAACATTGAACAAATTTCTTCAACATTTGGATTAACATCACCATATATTTTACCATCATGACGACTTATACCCACATCAATAATAATTGAATCTTTTTTTATCATTGTTTTATCTATTAAGTATTTTTTACCAGTAGCCACTATTAATATATCTGCTTGTTTTGTATATAATTCTAAATTTGATGTTTTAGAATGACACATTGTAACAGTGGCATTTCTTTTTAAGCATTCTATAAATAATGGTTTTGATACTAGATTACTTCTTCCTATAATAACAACATGCTTTGATTCAAGATTTATTTTATAATAATCAAATATTGCCATAATACCCTTAGGAGTACAAGGTATAAAAGTATCTTCATTATTAAATAATTTACCTTGCGAAATATTTGTAAGTCCATCAACATCCTTTAATGGGCTTATAGAATTAATAATTTTAGTCTTATTAAAATTTGGTGGTATTGGCAATTGCAATATAATTCCATTAATATTATTGTCTTTATTTAATTCATTTATTTTTTTAATAATTTTTTCTTCTTTTTCTTCTTCAGAAAAACAAAAATTTAAAAAACTCATTCCAATATTTTCACAAGATTTTTTTTTGTTATTAACATATATTTTACTTGCCTCATTATTTCCAATAGTTATTACAGCTAAAATAGGTGTTTGGATATATGCATCAATTTCATTTTTCAAATCATCTTTTATTCTTGCACTTAATCCTTTTCCATCAAGTAATATCACATTATTCACCTTCTTTAAATTTAATTGAATTTATGACTATATCTTCAATTGGTTTATCATCACTATCAGTTTCAACAGCTGCTATCTTGTCAACTATATCTAATCCTGATTTAACTTTTCCAAATGCTGCATATTTTCCATCTAAAAATGTAGAATCTGCTTGAACAATAAAGAATTGACTTGATGCAGAATTTAACGTTTGATATGTTTCTGGATTGCTACCCTTTCTTGCCATAGAAACTACTCCACGAGTATGTGATAATGTATTTTTAAATCCATTTAATTCAAATTCACCTTTAATTGTTTTTTCACTTCCGCCAAGTCCTGTTCCAGTTGGATCTCCAGTTTGAATCATAAATTCATTAATTACTCTATGAAATATTAAACCATCATAGTATCCTTCTTTTACTAACTTTTTAAAATTATTAACGGTTCTTGGTGCTATATTTGGATATAATTCTATAACAATTTTTCCATAATCCTTTACATCAATCTCAACTATGTTATTTTTATCTTTATTGCAGGAACAGAATATTAAAATAAAACATAAGACAATAGATATTTTAATAATTTTTTTCATATTATTCACTCCTTTTATTTTTTTTCATTTCAAGATTGTCTATTTTTCCCTCATCCTTTAACAATTTTATTCTTATTAATACAAGTTCCCTTTCTACTATAAATAAATTACTTAAATAATCTACTATACATTGTTTAGAATTTTTAAAATGTTCTTTTGCCTTATTGTATTCAGTAATAAATGTTTCTTCTGGAAGTAATAAACTCATAGCAAGATAATTAATTTGTAATTCCTTTTCTTCGCTTTTATCATATTCAAGATTACCCAATACTATTTCACTGAATCTATTTAAGTTCATAATGCCTCCTCTATTATATTGATCATATCATCAATTTTAGAATTATTATCTTTAGATGATAATTTTATTTTATTATATTTCTTTAGCAAATAATTTAAATATTCTCCATATAATTCTTTATCTATATGATTTAATCCTAGTAATATTTCTTTTTCAGAATACTTTTTATTACCTTCTTTAAAAGAAATTAAATTATAATATTTATTATTATCTTTTACTATTAATTCTTTATCAACAATATAATTTAACTCATTCATTTTATTTCTTAATATATCATGATAATTGTTAGATATTGTTATTATTTTTTTAAATCTTAAATTGGTATTATTCAATATTTCCAATATTGTATGTGTCCCCATTCCTGCTAAAACAAGAGTATTCGCTTCACCTTCATTAATATTTTCAAGTCCATTAGACACTCTCAAATCTATAAGCTCATTTTTAATATCTTGTCTAGCTCGATTTATAACATTTTCACTTATATCACATGCAATAGATGATTGCTTTCTATGAGCAAGCATCAAGCTTAATTTAGCTTGATCACACCCCACATCCACTACTTTATCATTTTTAGCTATAAGTGAATATATTGCTTCTATTCTATTCAATTAAGAAATCTCTAAGTTTTTTTGCTCTAGATGGGTGTCTTAATTTTCTAAGAGCTTTTGCTTCAATTTGTCTAATTCTTTCACGAGTAACCTTAAATTGTTTTCCAACTTCTTCTAATGTGTGAGAAGATCCATCAAATAGTCCAAATCTAAGTTCTAATACTTCTTTTTCACGAACTGTTAAAGTACTTAAAACTTCACGAAGTTCATCTTTAAGTATTTCATAATTTGCAAATTCTTCTGGTGACATTGTTCTTTCATCAGCAAGAAAGTCTCCCAAATGTGAGTCATCCTCTTCACCAATTGGCGTTTCTAATGATACTGGATCTTGACTAATTTTTCTTATTTCAGCAATTTTATCAACTGAAAGTCCCATCTTCTTTGATAATTCTTGATCAGTTGGTTCACGATTTAATTCAAGAGTCATTTGTCTTTCAATTCTTGCCATTTTATTAATAGTTTCAACCATATGAACTGGAACTCTGATTGTTCTTGCTTGATCAGCTAAAGCACGTGTTATAGCTTGTCTAATCCACCATGTAGCATATGTAGAAAATTTGTATCCCTTATCATAATCGAATTTTTCTACTGCTTTCATAAGTCCTATGTTACCCTCTTGAATTAAATCTAAAAATAATAGCCCACGTCCTACATATCTCTTTGCAATTGATACAACAAGTCTTAGGTTTGATTCGGCAAGTATATTTTTAGCTTTTTCATCTCCAGCAGCAACACGTTTAGATAACTCTTGTTCTTCTTCCATAGATAACAAACTTATTTTACCTATTTCTTTTAAATACATTCTTACATTATCGTTAACTGACATATCCTTACTTTCATCAGGAACATCATCAATAATAATGTCATCTGTAAGATTAATTTCTCCGCCTGTTTCATCATCTTCTGCTCTAACTTCAATATTATTTTCAGTTAATGCATTATATAATTGATCTAATGCATTAGCATCTAAATCTAAATCGATTGTTTTCTTAGCAATTTGTTCATAAGTTAAATAACCTTGCTCTTTTCCTTCTTTTACTAATTCAGCTAATCTTTCATCAAAACTTTTAATATTGTTTACCATTTCAACACTTCCTTATTTATATTCTCTATTTTCTTAGCTATTTCTATTTTCTTATTAACATCTAATGTTTCTTTCATTTCTTGTTTTAATATACTTATTCTTTTTTTAACAGAAAATTCTTTTATAGTATTTATATAACTTTCTAATTCTTCTTCTGTATATTCTTTTTCATTGTGATAATTCATTACTTCATTTAATGTTGTCATTAACCTTTCATCTTCAACTATTGAGTCTATAAAATTAAAGTAATCGAATTTACCATTTTCATTTCTATATTCAATAATTTTATATGCTAATGAAGACATATTATCATGAAGCAAATAACCTAAAGAATTTTCGAAATATAGTATAACATCATCATAATTAAGCATCAAGTATAAAATTCTTATTTCACTTATATCGTATTTATTATATCGTTTTCTTGGAGTATCTTCTTTTTTTACTACTGTTTGTTTAATATTTTTTATTATTTTATTTCTTATGACCGATTCATCAATATCAAATTCTTTGGCTATTTCTTTTATTTTTAATTCCCTTAAGATATCATCTTGAATTTGATTTAAAGAATCTATTGCTTCATTTATATATTTACTTATTTCAGATGAATCTTTCATATTTTTCTTTGATTTCATATATTTAAGTTTAAAATCAATATATGGAATTCTGTTATTAAATACACTATCAAATGCATCTTTACCCTTATTAACAATAAATTCATCACTATCTTTAAAATCATCAAATACCACCACAGTAGGCTCTATATTATACTTTTGTAATTCATCACCTATCTTTAAGGTATTATTAATTCCAGCGTCATCTTGATCCAAGTTTAATACAACTTCACATTTCCACTTTAATATCTTTTCTAAGTGTTCATTAGTAAATGCAGTACCCATAAGAGCAACTACATTTTTATATCCAATACTAAACATACGAATTGTATCCATGAATCCTTCAGTAATAATTATTTGATGTGACAATCTAATACTTGTAAGAGCATTATTAATATTATAGAAAATACTACTCTTTTTAAATATTTCACTTTCTTTAGAATTTGAATATTTAGGTAATGTATCATCTTTTAAATCATCACTTAAATATTTTCTTCCTGAAAAGGCCACTATATTACCATTTTCATCAATTATAGGAAATGTAATTCTATTTTGAAATGCATCATATATTTTTCCATTAATTTCCTTAACTAAACCTAATTTTAATAAATCATTCAATTCATATTTTTTTAATAACATTCCATTTAATTTATTACTTGTCGAAAGACCAATATTGAATTCTTGTATTAATTCTTTATCAAGTTTCCTATCACTTAAATATTTTAATGCTTTACTGCCAATACTAGATAATAAATTGTTTTTAAAATACTTATTTACAATATCATTTATTTCATAATATTTATTATATTTAATTTCTTTTGAACTGGGTGCTTTATTATTAATAGTAATACCACAACGCTCAGCAAGAAGTTTAATAGCTTCAATTCTTGATATGCCTTCTTTTTTTTCAACAAATGTAAATACATCACCAGTCATATCACATTTTCCAAAACATGTCCATATTTGTTTTTCAGGATGCACACTAAAAGAAGGTGTTTTTTCATTATGAAATGGACATAATGCTTTGTTTCTACTATCCAAGTCCACACCATAACTTCTAAGAACATCCTCTAATCTATTTTTGGATTTTATTTCTGCGATTAGTTCTGGATTAATTGATGCCATTTTTCCTCCCTAATAATAATATACAAAAAAAATATTAAAAACACTTTTTTTAATTAATATTTTTTCATATTATATCACTATTTTAAATTAATACAAAAAAACTATTGATTTCTCAATAGTTTAATTTTACTTTTTACTTATAATAACTTCTATTTTAATTGTTCTTGAAGAATACTTAAGTTTTAAATCGCTTCCAGTTACAATTACAGGAACTTCATAGGTACCAGGCTCTAAATCAGATAAATCAACATATGCTTTAATGTCATCATTAGTTAATTTATTTAATAATGAACTTACACCCTTAACAACGACATCTACTTTAGTGTCTGACTCACTCTTAGCAAGTGCTTTATATTTTGAAGTATCTAAGTTTTCAAATTCTAATGGAATATTTTTAAACTCTTTAGAAGACTCTCCTTGCATTGTAACTTTAATAGTAATAGCTGTATCAGACATTGAACGAACTCCATTTGGTTTAACAATTGTTTCTTGATATGATTTATCTTTACTTAAACCAGTAACATCAATTTCAACCTTAATATCTTCAATTGATTTTAATGCATCTTCATCACCATATAATGTTACAGTATTTACATTTGAAGTAATAGTACTAATAGCACTTCCACTGGCAACATCACCTACAGGAACTATTCTTACAGGAACTACTTTACTTGGAGAAGAAACAATTACTGTAGCAGTTACTGTTTCAGGAATAATTTCTATATCCTTAATTTCAGTACCTTTTTCATCATAAGCTACTAATTTGACATTTTCAAGTGTATATGTTCCAGCATTTGTTGCATTTAACGCATTTACATCAACCAGTGCTTTTACACTTGCCACAGTTTCTAATTTTTCTTTATATGATTTTATTATTACTTCATCTTTATCCAATTTAACAGAACTAATAACCAATGTATTGTTCAATTTATCAGTGTTTAAAATATCAGTAGTTAAAGTCTTAGACTCACTTATTTTAGGATAAATAACTAAGGTTACTCTTGATGGATCAACTTTATAATCTAATGTTTTAATCGGATTATTATATTTAATACTAATTTTATGTGTTCCAGCAGAATAATCTGTTAAATCTAAAGTTAATTTATGATCACCTAATTGTTCAGCTAAGTATAAATCACTCTTTCTACCCATTAATACTATATCAGCACCTTCTGGAATGCCTTCAACAACGAAAGCCTCTTCATTATATTCAGCAACTATAGGCTGATTTGATAACACAATTGCTTCAGTTTCAGCTAAATTAATTATTTTTCTGTCTACTGCCAAGAACATAGCGAATGCAAATATCAATGAAACATATATTAATGTATTAGGTTTATTAAAAAATTTATCTAAATTACCATTCTTACTGCTTAATTTATCACTAATAAAATAAGCTAACTTAGAAAATGGGGTTATTATTGAAATATCTAATATTTTATATAAACCTTTAAATATTCTAGCAAAGAAGTGTAATATTTTTTTAAGCATCTTTTTCATCTTCTTCACCTTCACTTTCTTTTGTATCTGCTTCATAGAATGTCTCTTTCTTAGGTTGCAATGCTTCTAATAACATAATTCTAACATCATCTAAAGTTAAATTATAATTTAACTCGCTTTGCATCGCGATAGAAATTCTACCTGTTTCCTCACTTACTATAATTGAAACACAATCAGATACTTCACTGATTCCTAGTGCCGCTCTATGTCTTGTTCCAAGTCTTTTAGAAATAGTTTGATTAGAACTTGTTGGGAAAACACTACCTGCACATGTAATTTTGTTACCTTGTATTATTACACCACCATCATGAAGTGGATTATTTTTCCAAAATATTGAAATTAATAATTCACTACTAATATCAGCATATAACTTAGTAGCGGGTTCAATATATTGAGCTAAACTATAATCTCTTTCAATAACAATTAATGCACCTATCCTATTCTTCTTTAAATAATCTAAAGCATTGATTATTTCATAAACCATTTTTTCTCTTTCATCTACTGTTAAAGTTTTATGTCTGCCTAAAAGTTGACTTCTTCCGATACTTTCTAAAGCATTTCTAATTTCAGGTTGAAATATAATTATTAAGGCAAGAGGCCCATAAGATACTGCATACTCTAAAATCATACCTATTGTATATAAATTAAATAACTCACTTGCAAATTTTAAAACTACAATTATTACTACTCCTTTAAATATCAATGTTAATTTGAAATTATTTCTAGAGTATTTCAATAATTGATAAAATAAAAACCATACAATTGCAATATCAAGTATATTAGCTAATATTTTTAATATAGTTGTTGTATATATCATATTGCACCTTCCTATCTATTAAATAATTATACACTATTTGTATAATCTTTTCCATAATTTTAATATCTTTTTACAATTTACATAAATCTATTTAATGGTATATCAAAAATAAAATTATAAAAATATACAATATATCTCCTAAATTTATTATATTTATTACTTAGTTTAATATACTTATCATATTTATTCTTATAATTATAATAATAATCAAATACTCTATAATTATCATTCTTATCTAAAACAACATAATTAATATACCTCTTTTTAAGCATGCTTTTAATATCATCTAAATATTTATTTTTACATACTAAAACACTATTTTTAGATAATAAGTTACTAATAAATTCAACTATTTTTACATCTTCATCATATATTCTTAAAGAATTATTAGATAATATGATAATTAAACTACTACTATGAACTGCCCTTAACTTCATTAAAGTTTCTTCCATAATATTCCTCTCAAAATTAAAAAGATTTACTGCAAAATAATTATACAATAAATCTTTTATCTCGTCTACTATATTTTTTTAATTATCCCATCTCATACATAGGAACTTCACATCCTATACCATATGGCGCAACTTTGCACTCCATTCCACTACCTATAACCTCAGCAACACCATCCTGGTTAATTATAATCTCATATTCAGGAACTGTACAATGAAATGAATATCCCCAATCTACACAATTAGAACTACCTAATGCATTTATTAATATTGTTTTATTATTTTCAAATGAAGTAATGCCATTGTTTCCAGATAAATAAT
>JAEEGL012498011.1_pt1 | contig 49243 bp, 35 predicted proteins | sample 9134231 | NCBI WGS metagenome assembly JAEEGL01 (sample SAMN16246548, study PRJNA631951) | gut metagenome | biome: gut microbiome; feature: rumen; material: fiber-attached | host: Bos | place: Iran: Karaj | collected 2018-10 | reverse complement strand
GGCTAGCTCAGTTTGGTTAGAGCGCTACCTTGACACGGTAGAGGTCACAGATTCGAGTTCTGTGTCGCCCACCATTTTACCGCAGCGAAAATGGATTCCCATCCCTTCAATGAAGGGGGCGCTGCAAAGAATGCCGCAACTTGCTGTTATGCAGTGGTTTGCGGCTTTTTTGTTGGGCTGGCCCTTGCATCGTCTTGGGGGGAGGCTACAAGGGCCGTGGGGACTGCAGGAGCTGTGGAATCCGATCCCTGGTTTTGAATCAAGACATATAATATATATGGTATAGAAGTTTGCCGAGCTGTCTCAAGAGCCCCAACGATATTGTCAACGTCCGCTAAAACAGGGAGTCAATTCCATGAGCAGTAAATGTGTCTTTTCCAGTCTTGCCCAACGGCTGGAGGCATTTCGCAACACGGATGTGTATCCGGTCATCACCACGGAGTTCTGCGCGGGGCGGAATCCGGTCGACATCGCCGCCGCCATTCTGAAGGGAGGGGCGAAAATCGTCCAGATGCGAGAGAAACACATGGCGGATGGCGATTTTCTGAAATTGCTAACTCAGGTTAGAGAAATTACTTGGGAATATGGAGCCTTGCTGATTGTGGATGACCGGGTGGACTGTGCCCTGGCCAGCCAGGCGGATGGCGTCCATCTGGGGCAGGAGGATTTTCCTCTTCTGGAAGCCCGAAAATTGGCTCCCGAGCTGCTCATTGGGACTTCAACCCACAACGCGGAGGAGATTCATCGTGCTCAGGCGGAGGGCTGCTCTTACCTGAACATCGGACCTATTTTTCCCACGAAGACGAAACAACTCGCCTGCACATTCTTGGGCATTGGACAACTGGAGGCCCTCAGCCCCTCCGTCCACGTTCCCTTTTCCGTCATGGGGGGAATCAAATTTGACCATCTTCCGGAGTTGAGGCGCTGTGGGGCACGCCATGTGGCGGCGGTCACGGCCTTTACTCAGGCGGAGAATCCGGCGGCTGAAGTCTCCAAATGGATTGCGGCCCTGAACGGGACTTCTGTTGAATGACAGACTTGTGTTCTCAAGGGAAGGCGGGAGTTCCTGTCCCAAGGTGGGCCCCCGTTATCCTTGAGAAGCCCTTTTTGCCCCTCCCAATGAAACGAAGGGCAATTTTTTGCTAATTTTTCTTTCAATAATATTTGCATTGACAGGATAGTGATATATAGTTGAGTCGGGTTCATTTGTCTTTTCGACTTGCCTGGAGGCGGCGTTGGAGAGGTAAAAAAACATAACGTATTTAATGTCAATGATTTATAATATTTCATCCATGAAAGGGGCGAACATGAGCAAAAGATGGTTGAGCGTCTTGGGGGCAGTGGGGCTGATGGCCTTCTCTAATGCCGTCCTCGCAAGTTTTACGGTTGATGTCTACATCAACGGAGCGGGAAGCCCGAGTCTCCAGTTTGGTGAGGCGTCAACGGCCGTTGCCAAGCCTGCGGTGCCTTCGGCGTTGTCCTTTGGTGTCCATGATGTGTATCTGGCTGGAAGCGGCAGCGGGGACTATGCCCGCCTGAGCACGGATTTGCGCAAGGCCTCCGCTGGAAACAAGTGGATTTTAGTCTCCAACAGCAACACGACGGTGAAGTTCCAGACGGTGGAGGGAACCCTGCCCACCAATTTCAAGGCGGCGTGGTATGAGAATGGCGATGTGGTGACGATGGACGTTACGGATGGCGCGACGCTGACCGTCAAGCAGAACACCGCCTACACGATTCTGGCCACCAGCTCCACGACGGTGGTTCCGGAGGCCAATCCCGCCGCAAGTCAGACGGTCTATGTCAGCAAAGCCACCGATTACAGCGGTGAGCTGGACAGCGAAGGCGACCTGGCCTTGGCGAAGAACGCGACGGTGACCGTGACCTACAATCTGGTCGCCGGCACGGCCAGCATTGCCATGGATGCGGCGGCCAATGCCGACTGGACCGTGGCCTTTGCCGCCAACGATGATTCCTTTACGCTGACCAATGTGGCCTTTGATGACTACAAGCTGACGGCCACCCTGAAGGCGAAGGCGGCCATCGCCGAGGCCCCTGTCTACGGCACCATGACCTTCACCGCCAACCGCAGCGGACTGCCGGCCATCACCGCCTACGGCACCGCCGCCAGCGGAGAGAACTCCGAGAAGCTGGCGGATCTGATGGCCGTCGTCCTTTCCGAAGGCTCTCTGGACTTCGATGGCAGCGGCGTGGTGGACGGCAAGGACGCCATGTATCTCTACAATTTCATCTCCGCCGGCAAGCCACCCATGGCTGATGACGAAGACGAGGAGTGGGACAATGTCAGCGGCCTGCTGGACTACACGGGACTTTCCGCGGACAGCGAGGCGGACTTCGCGCTGGCCCAGACCGCCATCGGCTATTTCCGCGCCAATGAGGATGCGCTGGATTTCGACGGCAATGGCAATGTGGACGGCAAGGATGCCATGTACCTCTACAATTTCGTCGCCGCCGGCAAGCCGCCCATGGCCGATGACGAGGATGAGGAGCTGGACAATGTGAAAGGCCTGCTGGACTATACGGGCATGTCCGCTGACGATGAGGCCAACATCCAGACGGCCCGCAACGTGGCGGCGAAGCTGCGCGAGTTCAACGCCGCGTCTGGCAACTGATTGCTATACCATATATTATATATAGAAACAGAAAGAAAAGGAGTTCGTCAGAATGATGACTACTAGTTTGAAGAGAGTCTGGTCTGGCCTGGCGGCGTTGGTTCTTGCCGCGACGGGCTTCCACGCATCCGCTGACGTGGATGTGAGCTTTGTGGCAAAGCCCTATCTGAAGGGCAGCGATCCTGCCGTCGCCACGATTGAGATGTTTGTGAACACCAACGATGCGGCCATTGGCCTGCAGTCCCTGAGAATTGTGTTGAACGGCGGTGACGGCACGGCCATCACTAAGGACAACAGCAGCTGCACGATTGTGGACGACGCCCACTACAATGGCAACAACAAGCTGTCCAACACCAGCCAGGCCTATGCGGGCAAGGTGCAGTACTATGTGAAGCAGGCCAACACCAGCTATGCGGTGAAGCCCTCCACGGATCCGAACAACAAGGTGGCCACGTTCGTGGTGGCCATTGACGAGGCGACGGCGGTCGATGACACCGCGACGCTGACGGTCAACCTGAACTCCTGCCAGGGATGGAATGTGGAAGATGACGTGCTGGCGGATGTGACCGTCAATATTCCCGAGACCATTGCCTTGAGGCTGGTGGACAAGTTTGCCTTTGACGTGGCGGCGGGCACGACCATCCTCTCCATGGAGGACGAGACCGACGTGGCCAAGCTGACCATCCGCGCCACGGATGAGCCCTTCACCGCCCAGGTCTGGGACGAGGCCACCAACGATTTCGTCCCCACCACCAATGTCAAGTTCTTGGAGGCGTCCTGCCCTGCCGAGGCCGGCACGGTCAGCATCGTGGATGGCGCCATGGTCTACGCCCCCGCGGCGAACTACAACGGCTCCTTTAATGTGACCTTCACCGCCTGCCTGGCTGATGACGAGACCGCCAAAGTCTCCGGATTGATTCTCCCATGGACGGTCGTTCCCGTGAACGACGCCCCCGTGGCCACCATCACCACTGCGGACATCACGGTGGATGAAGGCGACGTTCTTGCCTTTGGCGTGACGGTCACGGATGTGGACGCCGCCTTGGGGGAGACCGCCGTCTTGGCCGTGACCATGGGTGGCAACGCCATCGCCGGCACATGGAATGGCAGGACCTGGACAGCTGACGAGCCCGTCTCCTATGACTCGGTTTTCGGACAGGCCAGCCAAGACTTCGCCCTGAGCGTCATCGCGACGGATGCCGCCGGCGCCACGAGCGATCCCGCGACGGCCACCGTCACCGTGAATGATGTGATCCGCGCCCTCGTCGGTGCTCCGACCGTTGGCGTGTATCCTGCCACCCCCGTGACGAATGACGCCCTCACGCTTGCCATTGACGGCGATGTGACCAGCCCCGACGGCTATACGGTCACCCGCACCATCATGTGGTACAAGAACGAGGCGGAAGCCGCTCCTGCCAAGCTGCAGATTCCTGCTTCCGAAACGGCCAAAGGCGATGCCTGGAAGACCGTTGTGACCTGGACCTGCGCCCCTTATGACGGCGCCGTTGCCCCTGCGGCCATCACGGCTACCAGCAACACCGTGATTGTCGGCAACACCGCGCCGGTGGCGGAGAACGCCCGCAAGAACATCCGCAAGGTGGATGGCGGCGATGGCAAAGCCACCGTGGACATCAGCGCGACCGACGCGGACAATGATGCATGGACTGTGGTCATCAAGAACTTCGATGCGGCACTGCTGACCGCCACGGCCAACGGACAGGCCATTGAAGTCCAGATCAAAGATTTGGACACGGAAATTGTGGATCCTTCCGTCATCACCTTCGTTGTCAACGATGGGACGGACGACAGTGCCGAGGCCACGCTGGCCATCAGCTATCGTTCCAACCAGCCTGCGACCGTCATCGCGACTGTGGAGCCGGAGACCGCCGCCAAGGACGAGGTTTCTGGTGACGACAACGTTCCTGCCGCCTACACCGTCACGCTGGAGATGACGGACAGCGAGGAGAACGAAGGCGAACGGGGCATTGCCAACGTGATCTGGACCGTGACGGATGCCAATCTGGCGGATGCCGGCTGGACCGTGGCGGTCGATGCGACGCCTGCGGGCGAGGTCAGCTTCACCCAGACGGCCACCATTACCACGAAGGGCTATGAGACCCTGCAGGGTGCGGACCGTCCTGCCAGCGGCACCTTCACCATCAAGGCCGTTGTCGTCAACAAGACGGAAGTGGAATCCGACCCGCTGAGCTGGGTTGTCACCATCAACGACGTGGACCGCAAGCCGGAACTGCCTGTGGCGGTCACGCTGGCCAAGACGGAATTCACGACCACGGAAGACATTGTGGCCACGGTTACGGAAGGCGCCACGGATCCCGATGGCGACGTAATCGTCGGCTATCGTTTCACCGCCGTCAATGGCGAGGGCACTGAAATTGTCGGCGCCAGCGATGACGCCACCACCTTCACCCTGACCGCGGACAACACGGCAAAGCATCAGGTCTGGACCATCAAGGCCGCGACGGTGACCAAGCCCTACGGCGGCGAAGCCGTCCTCTCCGATGGAACCACCGCCAGCGACGCGGCCACCATCATCAACACCGCGCCGATCATTGTCTTCGCGGATGGCTTCGATGGCGTCATCGCCACTGCCGAGGCTGAAGGGGAAGGCGAAAGCCTGCCGTTTGACCTGAACGACTATGTGGTGGTCACCGATGCGGATGGCGACGCCATTGTCTGGAATGCCATATTCGCCTGTGCACCCGAAGCCGGCGAGCTGGTTGACAACACCGATGGCACTGTCACCTACAACAAGGCCGTCTATTTCAACCGCAACTGGGGCGTTGACGCGCCTTCCATCGTGCTCAGTGTCAAGGACGACGACAACGCGACCGCCACGTCTGATGCCATCACCATTGATGTCACTGAAGTCAATCAGGCCCCAAGTGTGGCCACCAACAAGTTCTTCGTCATGGTGTCCCCCGACGGCACGGACATCGTGGGCACGAAGGAAATCACCGTTTCCCGCGGTGGCGGTCAGGATGAGGCTGCGCAGAACCTGGAGGCGGAAGTGTCCTTCGTCGCGGGCGGTATCCTGAAGAATGTGGAAGTGGCCCTCAACGGCGACGTGGCGACCATCAGCTATGTCATCGATGGCGCGGCCCAGGCCAACGACATGGCGGATTTCTTGCTGACGCTGACGGATGACGGCACCACCAACGGCGCGGCGGATCCCAAGAGCTCCGCAATCAGCATCGTCGTCACGATGGCGGCCTCTCCCTGGTATCCCATGCTGGCTCTTGACAGCGAAGCTCTCTCCGACGATGACACCTACATGGTCAATGTTCTGGACGCCACTGGCAAGTCCATTTGCCTCATGCCCATCGCCGGCAAGAACATCCAGCCCGTTGACTATCTGGACTACACCAACGGTCTGACCCCTGGAGACTATACCTACCGCGTCTATTCTTGGAACGTGGCTGAAGGCATGGGCACGGCGGTTTTGGCCGAAGTCGCCCTGGAAGACGTGGCCTACAATCTGCCTGAAGCGGGCACGGTGACGGCGGACATCGACGGCAATGCCGTCACGCTGAACGTGGAGACCCCCGTGGCCAGCGGCTACAAGCTGACCATCTACAAGAACGGCAACGCCGTCCAGACCATTGAGGACCGTTACCGCGAGACCTCCGGAGACAGCGGCATGATCGTCAACAGCGGCGTGGTCAAGATTGAAATCTACGATGAGGGGACCTACACCGCCGAACTGCGCGGCTTCAATCCGCTGGGCTATGGCGAGGCCACCACGACGGAATTCACCATCGGCAACGGCAGTGTGGTGACCGCCTTCGACGGCGCGTTCTCTCCCGATGGCGCGAACATCATCGTCGGTGGAAACACCTACACAGTTGATTTCAGCTGGCCGCTGCTTAATCTGGGCGACACCTATGACGTCTATGTCTATGACTCCAACGGCTATGTGGCGGCAAGCGGCAAGAACATCGAGAACCAGACCTGGAGCGCGACGCTGCCCAGCAGCGCTGATTTGACCACCTACAGCTGGCGCGTGGTAGCCCATACGGAACGGGGTACGGTGAACTCCGATACCTTCGCCTTCACGCTGGTTCGCAAGAGCAGCACGCCGATTCTGAGCGGCATCTACGCGGATGCGGATGGCAAGCTGGTCATCAAGGCCGATGACTCCACTGGCAGCTTCGACGGCGTAACCTATCAGGTGCTGTTCTTCTCCGTCAATGCGAACAATGGCCAGGGGCAGTGGTATTACTCGAGGAACGTCAGGGTGGTTGCCGCCGCAGACGGCACGCTTTCGTTGGCGGGCCAGGATTTCACCGCCGTCGCCGGTGACCTCTGCTTCCTGATTCCTGTGCTGAATGGCAAGGAGCAGACGAAAGACTACATCCCCTTCACGGTGAAGCCGCTTGCGGAGGATGGTAATATTATTACAAGATTTTGATAAGGTGCGTTTGATGCAGCAGGCATTGCCGTTCAGCGCGGCAATGCCTGAAATTGGCCATAACAACAAAAGGATAAGAAGATGAATAGAATATTTGTTAAATTGCTGGCTGTCACATTGAGTTTGGCGGGCGCGGCGGCATTTGCGCAGGCGGATTCCAGTGAGCTGGACGTGAGCAATGGAAGCTTCAGCTTGGGCGTTGGCGTGAGCTATCGCAATTTCAAGCGCGCCTCCCTCAAGGGCGGCAATGCCATTGAGGACCGCTACATCTATGTTCCGGCCACGGGACAGGTTTATGAGGATGGCCTGCCATCTGGACAGGCGGGCCAGTGGAACACGGTGACAGTTGTGGATATGGCGGCCGACGGAGGCCATGCCCATGGTGACTATGGCTTCCAGGAGTCTCTTGGCCTCGCGTTGAGCGCTTCCGGCAACATCCTGCAGCAGGATGCTCTGTCTCTGGATCTGGTGGGCAATTTCCAGTTCTTCAGCATTGACACGGCTTCCCGCATGGGCATGTCGACTGCCGCGAACTACTACAATGCACTGGTCGCCTATGGGGCCACGGGCTCGGCCAATCTGTCCCCCGAAAGTTCATGGCGTCCCATCTCCGGTGGTCCGCAGTCAACGGCATGGGCGAAGACGAAGTTCGATGCACAGCTCTATGTCCTTGATGGTGGCATCTCTCTGGGCTACACGTTCGAGAACGGCCTGAAGGCCTTTGTGGCCGGCGGTCCCTCGCTGACGCTTGCCGACATGGAGACCTGCACTCACTCCATGGCCGCTGGCCTGAACAACAGCTATGGTTTGAGCAAGAACCGCAACGAGCATGAATTCGAGTGGGGCCTCTATGCGGCGGTTGGCGCATCCTACAATTTCACGGAACAGATGGGGCTTTCCTTCGCGTTGCGCTATGACGAGGGATTTGGCAAAGTCGGAACCAGCATCGCCAAGCAGGACTTGGATGCATGGGGCGCGATTCTTCAGCTGATGTTCAATTTCTAGGCTGACAGAATAGCATGATTCAAAAGGCCATTGTCCCTCCAATGGGCGGGATGATGGTCTTTTGGTTTTGAAATTAGCAATTGGCAATGAATATTTAGAACTTAGCAATATGGGACTCATTGGCAGATTTGGGATGGCGATGATGGCCCTTTGGGCGTTTTCGCAGACTATTGGAGCAACTTTGCATCTGGCTGGATTCGGGACGGATGGCAAGGTGATGGCCAATGGCAGCGGCTGCGCCATCGGCGACGGTCTGGAGCGCTACTTCCACAGCCAGATGGCAGATGACGGTACCGTTCTGTTCATCGCCCCCATGCCCGGCGTTGGTGAGGTCAACGGCCGCTTTTGGGCGGTCTATCGTGTGAATTCTCTTGCGGCAAAACCCACTGCAGAGATGATTTTCACGGGACAGAAGCAGTTGTTTTCCATCATCCAGCGGAACACCCATCTGGATGTTGCGGCGGACTCTGAGCTTGACCTATGTAGTGGCCTGTTTGAGCAGGGGTTTGGGGCGTCCACAGAAATCGGCGGCACCCTTTTCCTGCAAGTGCATCATGATGGCCAGACGGATGTGCAAAGCTATGTGGCCTCCGTCAGTGGAAGTGCGGAACATTGTCGGCTCTATATGGCTTCGGATGCGGGACTTTTCGTCATCCAAGGGGCGACGGAGACTCTTGTGGCAAAAAAATGGAATGGAGAGACGCTGGAGGATGTGGAGCCAGGCATGACCGGCGGCCTCGACGCGGGGAACTGGCCAATTGCCCTCTCCGCGTCCGGAGAAGTTTGCTATTTCTGTTCGGACAAGAATCTGCTCAATGAGTCAGGCTGGCTTCAGGGCGCCTTGACATTGTATTGCTATCATCTTGATACAGAGGTGCTTGAGAAAGTTGCCTGGGTTGGCGGCAGTGCCTTTGATCCGCAGATCGGCTGTTCAGCCGACGGCAGTCGCGTCGTCTTTCTGACGGAGCGCAGTTCCCTTTCCGGTTGCGATGGACGTCAAGTCATGGTCGGAAATCACCAGCGGAACGGCAGTTACGAAATTTTGTGTATCAGTGCTGCGCAGAATGGATGGAACTGCCGAGAGCCGGCCATTTCCGCGGATGGGGCCATCGTGGCCTATGGTGTGCAGGATGGACCTGATGCGGGACAGATTTTCAGCCATGACATGAAAACAAAGGTGACGGAACCGGCAAGCGCCATTTCCCTTGGCGGCGATTTGACGATGGCGAATGCCCCATGCCGAATGCCGTCGCTTTCTCCTAATGGCCGCTTTGTCGGCTTTGTCAGTGCGGCCACGAATTTGACGCCCACGTCCCTGAAAGGGCGTGCGCACGTGTTTGTGGCGGATCGGGGACTGACGCTGGAGGGCGGCTATTTGGGTGGCTTTCCCGGAGAGCCGCTGACCCTTTTGCCTACGACCAACGCGCTGCAGTCGGCGACGCTGACCTTGACCGCCGAGCCGACTTCTGGCTGGAGCGGTCGCCTGACGGACGCGTCGGGCACGGTGCTGCGGCCAGGAGACCGAATCCGTATGGGGCAATTGCCGCTGTCATACATGCCGTCGGGGGCAGGGGAGGAATGGTCGCTTGTCATGGAGCTTGTGGAGGGCAGCGAACGCCTTAACAGCCGTTTTGACATTTCCATCGCCACGGAAAGCATTGCCTGTGTCAGTCTGGATGCCTCTGGCGAAACGGTCTCAAACCAATGGCTGAACGGTCTGGCCTGTGACGAGACGGGACGCCGCTGCGTTTTCTGGAGCACGGGCGTGTTGGCGGGCAACGTCAGCGGCGTGAGGAATTACCTTTATGCATGGGAGGATGATGAAAATTGCCGAATTCTGGATGGCGTGAACAGTGTGTCGTGGACAAGTGCCTCGCCCTGCGCGTTATCGGGAGACGGCCAGGTTGTCCTTTACGTGAAAGATGGAACGCTGTATCAGTGTGATTGGCATGGTGATAATATTCAAGTTATTGATAATGAAGTACTTATGATAAATCCAGCCTTGTCGTGGAATGGGGCGGTCGCCGCATGGGTGGCAGCGGACGGTCTTCATTGCGGCGGACAGAAGGTGCCGAATGTCGCTGGTGGCGATGTGCGCACCCTGCATCTGAGCCGTGATGGCGCCGTGCTGCTGTTTCGCACGGACGAGGCACTTTTCGCATGGACGGATGGCATGGTCGAAGCTCTTCGCGTGACGGAAGATGCATCGGCATCAGGACTTGCACAGAATGGCGTGTTTGCCTATTTCGCGAAGGGTGGCGCATGGTTCCGCAAGCGGATTTTCGATGACGGTGAGGCAGAGCGGATTGCGGCCGTGGATGGCGCCAGCGCAGAGCGCTTCAGCGCAAATGGTCGTTGGATTCTGTACAACCTCACCGAAGGGGGTGTCACCCAGATTTATGGTTATTGCGTGCCTACGGAACGTCATGTGCGACTGACGGAAGCCAATGGCTTGCCCGGCGACAAGGCCAGCGACTCGACCTTCGCGGGCAAGGTGCTTTCCGCCGATGGCAGCAGGGCCTTCTTCGCCAGTTCGGCGACTCAGCTTGTCCATGGAGGGACTTCCGGACAGCAGCTGTTCTGCCGTAGCCAGCGACAGGGGGACGACACACTGCCTGAACTGCTGGTGGCACCACTTCCAGTGGAGGGAGAGCACTGCGAAGAGGACTCCGTATCCGAACTGACGCTGCCATGGCAGGACGCCGAAGGGGATGCTGTCGTCTGCGAACTGGCCGATGAACTTTCATCGGCGGGGGCGACGGTCACGCTGTTGCCGCCCACGGTCGGACGGCCCTCGCAACGGCTTCGCTTTGAGCCGCCGGCGAATTTCTGTGGCGAGGACATGGTTCGACTTCGCTTGTGGGATGGCTCGGAATGGACGCAAGTTCTTGAACAGAAGATAGTTGTCTCCAATGTCAACGATGCGCCGCAATGGAAGACGGACACACCGTGGCGCGTGGCATTGACAGAAGGTGAGCAAACGGAGATTGAGCTAGATGGCTTGGCCACGGATGTGGATGTGTCCAATCCGCCGCCGTTTGCCGACCAGTTGCGGTTTGGCATGGAGGGGGCGTCCACTTGGATGTTCCTTGACGGCAGTGTGTTGGACATGTCGCCGGGGATGGATGCGATTACGAGGGACGAATCTCCGAAGACCTTTGTGGTCAACATGACCGTGACCGACCAGGCGGGGGCGACGGCGATGCAGCCGCTGCAGGTTGTCTTGACGAATCATAACCGCGCTCCCGTCCTTGGCACGCAGGAATTTACGTGGCAGGAAGGGATTGCCGTCCCATGGGAGGCTTTGGGGGCACATGACGATGATGCGGAGGATGACGATGATGCGCTGCGGCTTTGTCTGGCCGGTATTGCACATGGTGTTTTCCAATGCACGGAAAAGGGAACATGGCGGACTTTGAGCGCGGCGGATTGTGCAAACGGCGTTGCAAAGGCCCAGTTCCCGATTCGCTATCTATCTGATGGAGAACAACTTAACGAAATAGTAGGCCGCGTCTGCCTGAAAGATCCTGAACAGGCCGCCTCCGCTTGGAGTAACGTGACGATTCAGCTGCAGCGCGTGGAGTTCTCCTTGTTGGATTTGTGGCAGGGGAAAATGGAGGAGACAGGCATTGTTTGGGAGGGGCTGCGCAAGGGCTGGAATCTGCTGGCGTTCCCCTGCGCCGTGTCCGGTGACGAGCTGGAAAGGATTTTCGGCGAAGGAGCCATGGCATGGGTTTGGAAGGAAGATCACTATGAGGCGGTGTCTGCGGTGAAGGCGGAACAGGGGTTCTGGATTTATGTAACGTATTGGCCAAGTGCCATTGCTGCAATCGGTTCCCGTGATTTTTCGAAACCACGTTTGCAAAGAGGATGGAATCTGGTTGGAGCCGGCGCTGTTGATGTCGTTGAAGGCAAGGAGAATGATGTCTGCGGATTCGCATTGGAGGACGGACGGCTTTTTGTGAGGACAATTCGATTTGTGTCCGGTTATGGTTACTGGCTGTGGAGTGAGGGCGACTGATCATGCGTATCCGCAATGAAGAGGAGCTGGCTCGCTGGTTGGCGGCGAATAGACGTCAACCTTCCCCCGTGGCATTGCCGAAACGGGATTCTCAGCTGGAGAGACAGCAGGAACCCATGGGGCCTGCCCGCATCTTGGGGTTGGATGTGGCTTTGCGTTGCACGGGATGGGGTATCATCGACATGCATGGCAATAACCTTAAAGCAGTGGACTGCGGAGTCATACGAAATGGGCCCAAGGAGACGGTCAGTGCCTGCCTAAAGCGCCTTTCTCTCGGCGTGCGGGAACTGGTTGGCCTGTACCATCCCACCATTTCATCTCTTGAAGGCGGATTTTACGTGAGCAATGCGAGGACGGCATTGGTTTTGGGCATGGCCCGCGGTGCGGTCATTGCGGTGTTGGGGGAAGAGAGTGTGCCTGTGTATGAATATGCTCCACGCAAGGTCAAACAGGCGGTCAGCGGCTTTGGAGATGCCAGTAAACAGCAGGTTGCTCTGTGCGTGGCGCAATTCCTGCATGTGCAGGTCGGGCAACTGGCGTTGGACTCCACCGACGCGCTGGCCATGGCGCTGACCCATGCCCAACGGATGGTGGTCGCCAATGGGCTTGGCGTGGGAAAGGGAATCTGAAACAGATTATATGGGTAGAATATCATGAAAGAAGAATTCCAAACGACGGTTGTTACAGCAGGAGATCAAGCCTATGCATGGGGTGTATATCTGCTTATAGCCAGCATGCGCATGAATGGGATGAATCATCCTGTTGTTGTCGGTGCAATGGGGTGGACAGATGACATGAAGTCTCGAGTTTGCTCCTTGGGGAATGTTGTCTTCAGGGATTTGCCTAAAAATCGACGTTGTGTGGCTTGTCAAAAGCCGCTTCTGATGGCCTGTGATGAAGTCAAAACCGAATGGGTCTGCTGGGCGGATTCTGATGCTGTGTTTGTTGGCAACTGTAGTGAATGGATAGTAGGCGATAATCCTGATGAAATTGTCATCCGCAAATGTGATCCTGTGCCGCCAGATTTCACACCAGAGAACATTGAGATTTGGCGTCGAGATATAAAACTCCATTTCGGAAGTGTTCTTGAAAAATGTCGTTATGCGACACGAGTCAATGATTCATTCTTCGTTATCAACCGAAAATGGAAGGCATTTCTGAATTGCTGGGAAAAACAGATTGAAAATGTGCTTCCCCCAGATGTTGAAATCATCATGGAAAAAGGCTCCCCCTACTATCAGACAGATGAAAGCGTATTGGGAAGCCTGTTGTGCTTATATCCAGATGCTCCCATGGTTTCAAGTGTCTGCAGAGCCAATGATGGCGGCAATCGCAACCGTCAGTTTGCTCATATTGCCTACAATCCCAAACCGTGGCAGATGTGGAATGTACATTCTTTGAAATGGCACATGGAAGTCATGAACGTTGTACAATGGCTTGAAGAGAATAACTATGTGAAACATGCGGAGTTGCCTTGTTCTCTACGGTCTGAATGGTATCCGCTTTATCGTCGTGTTGCATGGCTGGCTCCATGGGTGTGGAAAGCCACCAAGTTGAAACGGAGACTCCTCAAGTCATGAAACTTGATTTTGTCATATATTTGATATGTACAACTATTCATTGTCATATGTGATAATATGATTTTTCTCTTTGGCATGAAGAACGCATTAAGAAGATTCTACAGCTGAGAGAGGTCATCCAGAGTCACTTTGGACTGGATGTCGTTCCAATATGCATCGTGGATGTCAGAGTAAGTGGTCACTAACGTCAGGTAGGCTGTGTCACGCAGTGATAATGGCAAAATTGTGTTAGGCTATGCTTTTGTGGCGGAGTCTGCAGACATAAGGGTGTCCTGCTAAATGTCAAATAGTGGATTAATTTTCGGACAATATGTGTTGAAGAATGTCATGCTGCCGTTTTAGATAGGCCTCACGGGAGAAGAAGGTGGCGCGTTCAGAACAATGTTTTCTTTGTTCTTCTCTGAATGAGGAGTCTGTAATGAGGCGGATGAGAATCTGTGCCGCTTCTTCATTTGTGTGGTACGTCAATGCGGGAGAATTGACTATTTCAGGAGTGCCTCCTTCATCTGGCACGATGGGAATGAGGCCAGCCTTCAGATATTCGGTTACCGAAATACCGAAGGCCTCAAATCGTTCAGCATGCAGAGCATATGAACCCGACATAAGGAACGCTTCTTTTTCCTTTCCATATACCTCTCCAACAAATTGCAACCAACTTCGTGTTTCTGCAATTTTGGATAATTCTTCACCGTATGATGGGACTTGATTTATACGTCCTGCAATATGAAGCTTAATTGCGAGTCCAGTGTGCTCACGAACCATTTCTGTAATTCCGATCATTTCTTTGATTCGTTTTTCAGGAATAATGCGTCCTATATATATAATCGTTAACAAATCACGAGTGACATTGGAGAATTTTATATCAAATTGAGTTGGAGGATAGAATACAGTACTATTAAAATGTCCATAATAATCTTTCATTAACTTCTCAACAAAAAAAGAATTTGGGTAAATGTGCTCCTTGATGTCACATATGATGGCTTTTTTGGTTCGCATTCCAAGTATTGGACGCAATATATAGTTTGTGATAAAATGCTTTGCTCTTCCATGTGGCTTTTCTCGAATATGTTCAACTATATTGCGAGAAAATGATGTAAAGTCATCATCTCCAAAAGCAAGCATATTGATAAAATGATGTGCAGGGCGTCCAAAGTCCATGATATTAGCAGTAGATATACAAATATCAGAATTTTTCGCCAAAGCTTTAAGATGTTTGTCACGGTATAATGAGACTTTGGAATCATGCCACTTTGGCTCATATCCATCTGGAGTGACTTGTATAACATGAAGATTAGGAATATCAATTTCATACTCAAATAATTCAGCAGCTTTCTCAAGATTAGATTTCATATCAAGCGCTACTGTTAAGTTGCATATTTTCTGTAATGCAGCAATTAGTGATAATGGCAGTTGTTCTCCACCCCCAAATGAAAAACTGAAACTGTAGTATAGGAGGATATTTTTCATAGTAAAGCGTAGTATTATTTATGTGTTATTTGCTTTTCTCCAGTGAATAGGAGATGGTAAGGTTGGCTTGACTCTGAAAATCTTGCTAATCTATTGGATTCAATTGATTTGTTTGAATCGGTTGAAAGTAAGTTTTCAGTTCTAAATTGGTTTTGTAATCTCTATAATTACATAGATGATAATACTCCTCATATTATTGTTTTTTGTATTGAATAGAATAAAATATTTTATTTTGTGTTATTGATAACTAGAAATATGAAAATAAAATTGAAAGAATAACTCAGCAAAGTAACGAAGAAATGGATGGCAAACATATTTTTTTACCCACCATCCAGCAAATCGTCTGTGTAATGAATTAAATTTTTGTAATTTCTCAAAATCATCGAATCCATGACTGAAAAGCTTAATAAGAGTTTCAGTTCGTTTCTTTCGAGGAATTGTTGAAATATTATTTGGTGAAAACCAATAATAGAAAAGTATATTAATCCACTTTTTTGACCAATATATTGAGATGTTTTTATTATATAAAGATTCTTTTGAAACGATAGAATGAAACGCAAAAAGAGATTTTAAAATTATTGCCCAATCTTCAAGGAAATAACCAGCCCCTTTTGCCCCTGTCCCAATTGCACTTGCTCGTATACGATAATTATAGAATTGTTCATGAAGAGGAATTACCTTCTTTGCATAATAAAGTGCTCGAGGAGAGAACTCACTGTCCTGCCGACGTAGCCCCACAATGCATTTGAGGTCGTTTTCTATTAGAAACAGGCGGCGAAATACAGTCAGCTGAAGCATCGGACAGGGTGAGTGTTGGAATGAATAAGCCTTTATCGTTGCTTCTGGTCCCGTCAGTTCACCATTGAAGTCAAGTGGATAGTTGTCCCGTGTTGGCTCGTCTTTTCCGGTCATCTCGTTGTGAACAAGCATTGCGCAGGGGTAGAGGTCTGCGTCTGGCCGTGCGGCGATTTTGTCATGGAGGCGTTGAAGGGAGCCTTCGACGATGGTGTCGTCGCCGTCGAGGAAGATGACGTATTCGCCCTGCGCCATGTCAATGCCGGTGTTTCTTGAGGCAGAACAGGATCCCGTGCGAGGGCCAGTGAAGACTTTGAAGCGGGAATCATTCGCTTCATATTCTCGGACAATGGCTTCGGTGTTGTCTTTTGATGTTTCCACGCCAATGATGCACTCCCAATCCGTGAAGGGTTGTTTTAGGACAGAGTCCAGACATTCACGGACATAAGGCTCTACATCGCAGCAGGGAACAATTATGGAGAAGAAAGGATGCATATTTTAGAGGAGTGCTATATGGGAAATTGATTATTCACTGAAGTTTTGATGTATGATTTTGGAAGTTACAATGAGAATTGGTGACTATTTCATAAATGATTATAAATATGTCGGGATTGCCTCCTCGTTATATGGAACACGGGCATATACCACTGCAGGTAAGGTATATGACTGGAAAGTGACATGGTAAACACAACCAATTGATTCCCATAAAATATCTCTTATTCTGCATTCTGCAAATTAGGGATATTAATTTCATGCCATTTTTATATTCCCTGTTCTGCCTATTGTGGATTAGAGGAATTATGGAAATGCCCAGTTTCTCATGAGGAGAGGTTTGGGCAACAGATACCAATGGTCATGTGACGCGAGAATCACAGAGTGTCATGTGTGAGAAATTATACCTATATATATTTTCCTTGTGCCTGCAATTGCAAAGAGGGAGTTCAGACGATATAGTATTCTATTTTGATGGTGATTCAGAGGGCAATAGGCTATGCTTTCTGAATCATGCCATTTCTACGACAATGATGTGAGACTGGTTTTAATTGGCTTTTTTGTACACATGAAGGTTGACTTTGCCAAAAACACACGCCGAAACATGCTGGCTGAGTACGGCAGCACGGTTTTGGGGCTCATATTTCCTTTTTTGAACCGAACCCTGTTCCTGCGGCTGTTGGGGGCTGAGTATCTTGGGCTAAATGGTCTTTTTAGCTCAATCCTTGGGGTGCTTTCCCTGGCGGAGCTTGGCTTCGGGATGTCTATCGTCTGTTCCATGTACAAGCCTGTTGCAGAAGACGACCAGGAGCGGGTCTGCGCCTATCTGTGTTTTTATCGCACTGTTTACCGCTGGATTGGTTCTGGCATTTTCCTTGCGGGATTATGTCTCTTTCCCTTCCTCCGCCGACTTGTTCATGGAACTATCCCCCCGGACATCAATCTCCATGTGCTCTACCTAATTCACTTAACTAATACAGCTATCAGTTATTTTCTTTTCGCTTATCGTGGGTCAGTCCTTTCTGCATATCACCGCAACGATGTTCTGACTAACATGGGCAACCTCATTAAGTTGACGCAGTTTGCAACTGTATTCCTAATCCTTCTTCTAACTCAAAATTATTATTATTACGTCCTATCCGGTGTAGTCTTCACAATGATTTCCAATTTGCTGACTCTGTGGCAGTCTCGACGGCTCTTCCCATCCATCGTCCCTCGTGGGCAGTTGCCGGCCGCTTGTCGCCGAAAGGTCATTTCAGATGTCAAAGCCATTTTCCTGCATAAGGTTGGCACTATCATTACCTATTCCTTTGACAACTTAGTCATCTCTTTCTTTCTTGGTTTGACCTCTATTGCAGTTTATGGAAACTACTACCAAATCTATAAGATGGTTTGTGGAGTGACGTCTTCTGTATATAGCTCCATGCGTGGTGGCTTTGGCAACCGCGTCCACACAGAGTCCCGAGAGGACAACTTCCGTCTTTTCCTGAAGGCCCATCGATTGGTGGCACTCGTCATTATCTGGTGTTCGGCCATGATGCTTTCACTGTATCAGCCATTCATGATGGTATGGACAAAGAACAATCCTTTATATGTCAGGCATTTCCTCACACCGTTGCTGATGGTGATTTATTTCATTGGCAACCAGTCTCGGCAGGTTCTTCTCACTTATAAATCCGCTGCGAACCTGTGGCAACAGGATCGATGGAAACCGATTGTCGGCAGCTTGGCAAATCTGGCAATGAATGTGGCATTCATTCATTGGTTTCCTGAAGCATACAAACTTGATGGCGTTATTCTCTCTACCATCCTCTCCGCTTTCCTCATCCAGCTTCCGTGGGAGACGGCTGTGTTATTCACCCATTTCTTTAACCGACAGCAACTTAAGCGCTATCTTATTGCCCAAGCGAGTTTTGTGTCATTGGCTATTGTTTGTTGCTTACTCACATGGTGGGTGACAAGCTGCATTCCTCTGTCAGGGCTTCTTGGACTGGCCGTCAAAGGAGCGGCGGCCGCCACATTTGCTGGGGGCATTCTATTGACCCTGTTTCGGCAGGATGCCTTGGCGGCGTGGAAAAGCTGGCGGGGAAAGTGAAGCTAACGATTATATACTTTTTGTTGGAGTATGGATTTTCAAGCAAGTGTTCATCCTCGCTGTCGAAGGCCATGCAGGAATTTTTGGTGAGGAAGAAGACGCGTGCGGATTCCAAGCTTGTGTGGAAGGTTGATATGCCTTCCAGCTATAGTCGCTACAAGATCCTCCAGGCAGTGCCGATGTTCTTGTGCCAGAAGCAGAAATGCCTTGCGGATCTCTTGCGGCGGTATAGGATTGGCTTTCCAGTGTTCAACGCCTTCAACAACAGACTCTGGGGTGTCTTTTGCGCGAAACATGGAGAATTCCGGTAACATGAGATCCCGTCCGCCGATGTTTGCAGTGTTCACGACAGGAAGTCCGCAAAGAGAATATTCACCACATACGAACATGGCTCCTTCGGTTGATGAAAGCGCAAGACCGCATGATGCCTTGCCCATCTGTCTCCCGATGAGCCAGGAACTAACCTTCTCATCCCATCGCGTGTGCGGAACGGTACCCATGATGGTTTGGAAATATTCCTTCTCCTGTGTGGAATAGGCTCCAATTAGATGTAGATTTTCCACCTTTGCTGCAAGTGCATGGCGCTTAAATGGAGTGATCCGTGCCACATAGATGGCATCATATTGGCGAGAAGCGGAAGCAAGGGGGTAGCGTCGTGGATCAAGGAACGCATTTTGGTGGCACCAAATGCATTCAGCTGAATCTTTTAAGATAGGTATAGCCTCTTTTTCGTTGACAAGGAAAATAATCCTTGCTTCAGGAAACATTTGATGCGCATCAATCATCCGTGTCTTCAGGTCTGTAGCGAATTTGGAGTCCAGTACGGACCAACCGGTCTGTAGCAACAGGGTGAAGGGTCTGCCCTGTGGCAACGATCGTCTGAATCTTTCGAGGTTATGCAGAAAATCAGTGTCAAATGCCACTATGATTTGGGGAGAATGGTTTAGCTCATAGGCAGGAAGATAGTTGAAGAAAGACATTTCAGTTACCTTTCTTAATCCACCGTAGACGTCGCTTTAGCAATAAGAGAACCAGAAATCCGATTGCAGAAGCAAGTGAGACGAGTTGAGAGAGACGCTGCAAGGGGGTTGCACAATAGAAGATGCGTATTGTGCCACTTGAATAGTCATGTGGAATATGAACCGTCAAAAGTTTGTTAGTCCCCACCCCTACGTTTAGCTGATGCTCTGTTTTATCTGGTAGTTTTATTTGGGCTGCATATCCGTAATATGGAAGAATTGGCAATTCAATCAAATTGTCATTTGAGTTGTGTAAGAAATCCAATTGTAGAATATTGGCTTGTGGACGGGAGAGGATTCCATCAATTGGATGGGTGGATGTAAAGATATCCCTTCGCAGACGAATTGCATCGTCAAGAAGACCATCTCTAATGAGGTAATGAATTCCGCTTGCCTCCTGTCGCTTTCCGGGAACATAACCATGGGTAATATCATGTTCTGAAATTCGAGCTGCGTAAAAATATCCAACATTTACAAACCAGGCGAATGCTGAACCACATATGACGAGCCATACCCAATGGCGTTCATTTTCATAGTTGTTTTCAATAAGATTTGAAAGAACGACCCCACCACTAAATGCAAGAAAAGCCGTAGCCGGAGCAAAAAAACGCCATGGAAACTGAATAACTGCCATAAATTTGAATGCGCCTTTCCATGATGGCATTTCAGTGGACATCAAAAGACAACATAGTCCTGCTATAAGCAGCATATCACTGAACAGCATTATTGGAGTCTGATTGCGTATTCTCAAGCGGAATCGTTGCAACGCAACAATAATGAGCATTAATCCAATGCCAGAGGGGATCCACACATCAGCCTTGCTAGTTGGAATTTCCAGCACAAGCTTCAATAGAGGCATGCATCGTGTGAGAATATCATTGTTCTTTTCATTTTCAATAAAAAAGTGTAAATGAGAAAATTGCTCAAACATGGGTATAAGATAGGCCATGCCCAATAGTATTGTTGGGATAGGTGAAAGAGCAAGATACATGATTCGTTGGGGGCTTTTCAAGAGTCGAACAATATTCAAAAGAAAAAACACAGCACAAATTACAGTCATCATAAAGAGAGAGAGACTATGTGAACAAACGAGACCCGTAAATCCAAATGATAAATAAAGGAATTTACGTGGGTTGCCCAAGAGGATTTCGTAAATACCTAAAATAACCCATGGCATAAAGATAAATGAGCAGAATTCTCCAAAAGCCTGTCTCACGAAGAGATCAACGGCTAAATAGCTACTCCACGTATAAAGGAGGGCAGAAGTAAAGGCTCCAAAGTATGAAATATTAAGTTTTCGAGCACAATAATATGCACTGAACACAATTGCCATTATGACAACAAAGACAAGACATTTATATGCTGTGATGATTCCTATTCCACATTTCATCAGTATGACGGCAGGATAAAGAAATAGATCGGGATAAAACAAACCCGTTGCATAGCCATATCCTGCCAATGCCTCATGGTTGATCATAGAAGGAATCTCGCCTGCCCGAATGTTGATATCCATGGCATACAGCCGAGATAAATGATAATAGAGGTCATGTCCATTGGGTATGCCAGGCATCAGCAAAGGTAGAAGCCCAATAACAACAAAGCATCCAAGAAGTATTGGATAAAACCTTTTTGGTGTCAATTTTACATGGCAAGTATCGAATAAATTGGTGATATTTTTAACAATATTCATTTTTCCCCTCATGTTTATTCCCATGTCCGTTCACTGATGACTGCATGGGGGCGAGCCTTGGTTTCAAGATATGCTTTGCCGACATATTCACCAATAATTCCAAGGCCAATAAGATTAAGTCCACCAATAAGAATGACAATAGAGGGGGTGAAGAAAACTTTCCATTCATTTGTTCCCCAAAATGCCAAACCTAATAGAGCCAATAATCCTAAAGCAGTCAGTAGAATACCACTTGCCAAGACAAAATAAATCGGCCGAATGGTTAAACTTGTGATGCCATCGCATGCAAAGGACAACATCTTGAAAAATCCAAAATGTCCATTTCCAGCCAGACGTTCCTTCCTTGCATAGCCGACTTGCGCACTTCTGTAACCAATAAGAGGGATTAGGCCACGAAGGTAGAGATTCACTTCTTTATATTGGAAAAGGGTGTCAAGGACTCGAGAGGAAAGCAACCTGTAGTCGGCATGATTATAGATAATTTCTACTCCCATCGCTGCTTGAAGATGGTAGAATCCCTCTGCAGTGGTTCTTTTGAAGAAGGTATCCGTAGCCCGGTCAGTCCGAACTCCGTAGACGACATCAACACCTTTTGAATATTCCATAAGCATAGAGGAAATGGCATGGATATCATCCTGCCCATCACAGTCTATTGTTACTGTAACATCACAACCAAGAGACCGTGCTTCCATAAGTCCTGCCCAAAGCGCATTCTGGTGTCCCCGGTTACGGCTCTGTCGAATTCCACGAACATTTGAGCTGCTACTGGCAAAACCTCTAATCATATCCCATGTTTTGTCAGAACTGCCGTCGTCAACAAACAAAATGTGACTTTCAGATGAAATCATATCTGAATTCAACAAATTGTTCAACTCTTCCATAAACAAAGGATATGAGACAGGTAATGTCTCTTCTTCGTTATAACAGGGAATAACTATTATAAGTTTGGGCTTGTGCATTGGAATCTGATCAGGGGTATATGAAATGTTTGACATAACTGATAATAACTATTTTCTTAATTGTCTTTCATTTATAACAAAAAACTATTATCATATCTTGCCTGTCCTATCTATTCCCTGTCAATGAGTTATAAATTTTCGGAAAGAAATGCTCAAGAAGATATGCAAAAGTGATAGCTAGAGAAGCAGTAACAGCAAAACATAGTACATACAATATTATTTCACTTTTCAATACTTTTATATATATATTATAAGCTTTTTGGCAAAATAGCATATTAAGTATGGCGTAATGTGATACATACACAAAAAAAGAATATTTGATTATGGGTGAATGCTCCAATGTTGAACGGAATGGAAGATAATCATAGATAAACCATATGGCTATACATCCAATTATAAAGGAACAATGAAGGATAATGAATGCAAAATCAAGTGAAAAACTCCATGGCCAAGCCATCAAAAACCATAAAATGCAAATGAATAATGCCCCAAATAATGTGGGCCTCCATTCTATTGGATATCTCTTTAGATAAATGCCTATAGAGAAAAAAAGTAAGCCTTTAAAAGAAAAACCAGTTTGAAAGAATTGCCACCATGGTCTTGGAATCAGAAAGTGAGATAGGTATAACAAAGTTACTAACAACAAAAATATAAGTCCTTTTTTTTGCTTTCCCAGTAATGATAGAATAAGTGGGGAAATAACAACAAGGAGTATTAGATTCCGTACGTACCATAATGGGCCGTTAGATGGGAAATGGAACAGATTGATTCCGAATACACGGAAAATATTCTGTATTTTCAAAATGGGTAATACTAATGACGTGTTTACATTTAATGCTCTTTTCGCTAGATAATTACCCAATATAGTGAAAGCAACATAGGTAAATGTGTATATTATATTCCATAACAAATAAGGTTTACCAAGAGAAAACCACCGCTTCTTAAGTAGATTTTGATAGGGAACACCAGAATCATACTGATGAGCCAGCATAAAACCTGAAACAACAAAGAAAAAAGGGACAGCTATTCCGCTAAGTCCTACTGATAAAAAGCGTTTAATTATGTGAATAGGACAATTTGTATCTGAAATACTAATAGCATATGCATGAAGAAGAATGACAAAAAGAGAACATACAAAGGATAAAACTCTTATCTTTGCACTTAATTCTCTTGAAATTGGGATAGACATTTTATATCACTGTCTTTTAGCAAGGTTAATTTATTTCTTGGTAGCAATTGAATGAAGTGGATAGCTATTCAGAAAGGGCTTGCCAGATATTTTATTCAAACCGAGGCGGACTCACGGACATATGATATTGGAAGTCATACACATTAACTAACTGAAAATAGAGGTTGTCCACTTGCATTTTTCTGACAAGGGTAATTAATTGGTAACCCTTTGGGAACGATATGACAAGAGATAGTTACATCATGAACACGCCTCCAGAAGATGCCATGGAATGGCAATCTCTGGAGACGCTGTATGCATCATTTGCTAATCCATTGCATTGCAATGGGTTACTGCGCAGGAGCGGGAGCTGCGGGGGCGGGTTCTGCGGGAGCGGTGGGAGCTTCGACGGCTTCCGTGGCAGGCGCTTCCGGCGCGGGCTGATGGGTATGGCGATTCCACTTGTAACCGCCCCAGATGAGGCCCGCGAGGATGAGTACAAGAAGAATGCGAGTTGCGATGCATTGCTTCGGCGTTCCCGTCGCGCCTTCCGGATAGGAGCCGAAATCGCTGAACGTCCTGCGCTGCAGGGACTTCAGGCGCATGCGCAGGTTGATGGCCCAGCCACAGCCTTCCAACAGGGAGCTCAGATCCTGCCGATTCAGCTGGATGATGGCGATCAGGCTGATGGGGAAGGCGAGAATCAGAATGGCGCAGATGACGCTCATCCAAATCTGCGTTCCCGTCATGCCGGAAAGGGTCTTGGAGATGAAGGCCAACGCAGATCCCAAGGCGGCGAAGGCAACGCTGATGCCCAAGAAGGCGCCGCTGTTCACTTTGGAGTCGGCTCCGCTCTTTTCGTTGGCGGGAGCAGGGGGCGGCGGCGGTGCGGCGGCTGGCGCGGCACCGGGGGTGATCGCCTTGTCGAAGTTGGACTGCAGATTCTTCTCCGCTGCGCCGCTCCAAGCGATGATTTTGCCCTCAATGATGCCCCACAGGCGGGAGAAGGGGGCGAGAAGGGCCTCTTTCACGCAGATAGGATTCTGGATGACTTGGAGAATCTTCGCATCGTAGTCGTGGCCTTCGCGGTCAAAGAAGACGCCTCGCTTGCCGACGACCAGGTTGCCCTTGGTGCCGTTGGTAACAGGAACGACGATGTTGAACTTCGTGTTGGGATCCTTCTGCACTTCCATGTACAGGACAAAGAGCTGGCTGTTCTTCGCCAACGCCTGATGGGCGGCCATGTCCTTGACCAGGAAGGCGATATGGAACCAGCGCCCGTCGATGACCACGTCACCGCACTCGAACATGGCCTGCTTTTCGGGAATGTACAGTTCGGAGAAGCTGACGAAGTTGTTGACGAAACGGATCATGTAGGTGCGGTACAGCAGCAGTTTCTCCACCTGACGGGCTTCCTTGACCGTCTCCGCCACCTTCACATCGGCCGCCAGCAGCTCGTTGAAGCGAGGAACCAGCTTGTCCTGAAGCTTAATGTAGCCCTGAAGCTTCTCAATGGGGAAGCTTTCCACAATGGCACCTTGCTTGGACGCCATGTAGTCGATGTAGGGTTTGAACTTGCCGCAGAGCTGATTCCACTGCTGACGGGAGATGACCGTGAGGTCTTCGCCGAATTCCGGCCTGATGAGCTTGTCGACAACCTGCTGCCACCACCCCTGGAAGTTGGGGTTGATGAATTTGCCGTCCAGGCTCAGGGTTCCTTCGGCGACGGGGCGAGCAATGGGAAGGGCGCTTAGATAGGAGTCAATATCCTCCTGATTGGCGGGATCGAAGGCGATGGCTTTGGCGCTGGGGGAAAGCGCATTGTCGGCCAAGCGCGCGTCAAAGTTCAGTAAACCGCACAGCTGGAAATACTTATCGACTGAGATGGCATTCTGCTGAAGCAGGTCGTTCATGGCGGCTGTCTGTTCGCCGTAGGGCATGACCTCCGTGGCGGCCTGGCCGGCGCCCAGCTCCCCTTTGGCCTTCCACTCAAGATATTTGGGAATGGCCTCGAGGAATGTCTTCATCTCCTCCTCATTGGCGCCTTGGCTGCCGGACAGATCAACGGCGCCGCCCGTGGCGGTGACGATGTCCGCGATGAAATCCGCCAGTTCCTTGTCTTCTCCGGGGGACAGGGGAGTCAGAACGCCGTCGCCGTTGAGGGCGCGGGCTTTGACCGTGTCCAAAAATTCACGGATTTGGGCGATGGAGATGGTTTTGGAGTCCGGCAGACCCAGTTCGCCCAAAATGTAGTTTGCGGAGGCGAGGATGGCGAGGCCGGTGGGGGAGTTTTCGTTGACGGAGTCCAACGGCAGATTGCCGTCGAATTCAGAGACGATTTTCGACTTGTCGGGCAGGAGTTCCAGCAGCCATGTGATGGCTTCCTTGATATCGGCGCAGGTGATTCGGCCTTCGCCGCCCATGTCCAGATTTTTAAGGAGCTGGGGATCGGCCTTGAAGACGTCCCTTGGGGCGCTGGTCGCCGCCCATTTCGCCTCATCCAGAGTCAGGATTCCAGCTAGGTCATCGCCATTGTTGATGACCATCTGATAAGCTTTGCCGTAACGGGTAAAGTGCATGGTGCTTCCTTTCATTTTATATTATGGTAATAAAAAGCACAACTCTTACTGTAGTGCAGTTATTTGAAGAAATCAATTCGACAAGACAGATTCCATGCCATTCCCCTCAAGAAAAGTGATGGTGGAAGGGCGGCATGCCATGATTGGGGTCAATCCAATTGGACGGACTCCAGATAATGGGGCACATGGATGTCGGACTGAAGCCGCCTTTCCAGAATTTCGGCGAAAGTCTTTGATGCGTTGGCCTCCCCATGGGTTATGAAAATCCGTTTGGGCGAGTTCTCCAGCTGGCCCAGCCACCGTTGAAGCTCCTTCTGGTCGGCATGAGCGGAAAAGCCGTTGATTTTGGTGATTTTGGCGTTGACGGCGATTTCTTCGCCGAGGATGCGGACGCTTTCCGGCCGCTCCAGCAGGGTTCTGCCCAAGGTCCCTGTGGCCTGATAGCCGATGAAAAGCACGGTGCTTTCCTTTCGGCTGACATTGGCGGCCAAATGGTGCTTGATGCGGCCTCCCGTGCACATGCCGGAGCCAGCGATGATGATGGCGGTGCCGCGGATGTGATTGATGGATTTGGAGTCGGCGATGGAGCGGACCATGGTGAGGCCCGGATAGATGAGGGAGCGGCCAAGACGGAGAGTCTCACGGTCGAAAAGATCGGGATGGCGGCGGAAGACATCAGTGACCTTCACCGCCATGGGGCTGTCCACAAAGACGCGCAAATGGGGGATTCTATCCTGATGCAGCAGTCGGCAGAGATAGTAGAGCAGCTCCTGAGTCCGTTCCACAGCGAAGCTGGGGATGACCAGGTTGCCGCCCCGCTGGGCCGTGTCGTTGACGATGGCCGCCAGTTGGCTGGGAATGTCCGACTGGCTGCCATGGACGCGGTCGCCGTAGGTGGACTCCACCAGAACATAGTCCGCTTTGCCGATGGGGTCAGGATCCCTGAGCAGAGGGATGTTCCAGCGACCCACGTCTCCTGAGAAGAGGATGGTGCGGGTGGTCTTGCCTTGGGTGACGGTCACACGGACAACGGAAGAGCCCAAGATGTGGCCGGCATCCAGAAACTCGATTTGGATTCCTTCGGCGATGGTTTTCGGTTGATGGTAGTTGCAGGAGTGGAAGTGGCTGTTCACGGCTTCGGCGTCTTCCCGTGTGAAGAGAGGCAGCTCCGGATGGGGGCCTTTGCGTCCTTCCCTGATATGGCGTTTGCGTTTGAATTCTGCGTCTTCCTCGTTGATTTTGGCGCAGTCCATCATCACGAGCCGTGCGATGTCGGTTGTGGCGCGGGTGCAGTAGATTTCGCCGTTGTAGCCGTCGCGCACCAATTTGGGAAGCAGGCCGCAGTGGTCCAGATGGGCGTGGGTCAGGATGACCGCATCCAGCCGGTCTGGAGGGAAGGGGAAGTCATCCCAGTTGCGGGAAACGAACTGACGCTCCTGAAACAGGCCGCAGTCCACCATGATGGCTTTGCCGTTGACCTCCAGAAGATATTGGGAGCCCGTGACATTTTGCGCCGCCCCGAAGAACGAAAGCCTCATTTCCATGACCATCTCCTTTGTTGAATACTAGCTCCATGCATAGTTGCGAATCGCCTCCGCCAGACCGTCGTGGGCATTGTCCCCCACGCGGACGGCCGCCCGTGACGCCGTCAGCGGCGAGGCGTTGCCCATGGCGACGCCCAGACCGACGCCACCGACCATTTCTGCGTCGTTGTCCGCGTCGCCCACGGCCATCACATCTTCCATGCCACAGCCGAGAATATTACATAACCTATTGATAGCCAATAACTTAGTTGCTTCTGGATGACAGGCGTTCAAAATGCCGTGTTCCGAAAAGAACACCTTTAGATTGTGGCCTGCGGCCTGTCCGCTGCGGTTCAGATAGTCCTGAAAGGCGGGAAATTCTCCGGCCCGTTCGTCCGCCAGAAACAGGAATTTTCTCACCTTCAGCTCAGGGGAAAGCAACTTCTCATGAGAGACGACGGAAATGTGCTCCTTGTTGCGTTCAATGAGCCAGCCGGCGACGGGATGAGTGTCGCTGTAGATGTGGTCTCCTTGCGTGAAGAGCACGGGCTCGAAGCCGGCCTTGCGGCCTTCCTCGATGAGCCACAGCACCGCCTCATGGGACAGGCAGTGCTGGCACAGGGGCGTCCCGTCCGGCTGGACAATCTCCGCGCCGTTGTTGACGATTTGGGGCGCCGTGAGCTTAAGGTCTCGTACCCAGTCAGCGATGGCTCCGAACATGCGGCCGCTGGCGAAGAGGAAGGGGATGCCACGGTCTTGAAGCTCCCGTATCGCCGCCATGACGCCGGAACTCACCTGTTTGTCGTCTTGGAGAAAGGTGCCGTCCACATCGGAGATGACCACTTTGCAGTGACCGCTGAAGGAAATGGGACGGGATGAAACGGAATCGTCCATGAAAAATGACCTTGATGCGCTCTATGCGCCGTTGCTGTACACCATATTCTATATAAGTGGGAGAAGACCGCCGCCAAATAATATAGCCGTTGGGACGAAGGGGTCAATTGCTCCACCTTTGATATTGTATGGCTTTTCATGTATCGCGTTCCGCGTCATGTTTCAGGTTCCATCTCTTTTGCATAAGACAGGACAAGGGCCATGAGGGCGATTATGGCGTGGCGGCGGTAGCTGAAACAGTGGTCGTTCAGGCTGTTTTTACGGTAAGCCATATTGCATTTATTGCAAGTTTTGGAGCTATGGAGAGGCTTTGTTGACGGCCTTGGGACGGCGATGGCGAAAACTTGCCGCGCAGGCCGTCGTTGACCCCTTTTGGTGAAGGAAGATGGCCGTTAAGGCCCATTAATCGCGCGCTGTGGCATGGTGCCTCTTTTTAGGCATATTAATACCTGAATGGCAGAAGGGCCCTTCCCGGGGCCTCTGGATGAATTTCTGTGATTTTCGGTTTGGGAGAAAAGGACCCCAAAAGGCAAAAGAATGCATTGAAATGCAATAGTTTGAATTGCAAATTATGCAACGATTGGAAGGCTCGTCAACGGCTATTGGAAAGGATTTCCAATAGAGTGAGGGTGAAAGTCAAGGTCTTTCCGGCCATGGGGTGATTGCAGTCGATGACCACGCAGTCATCGTCGATTTCCACAATGGTTCCGGGGCAGGGGTCGCCGTCGTCGTCCAGCTCCACGGTCATGCCGATGGTCACGTCGCCGTCAATCTGCAGTTCAGTCAGGGGGACAGTAAAGAGCAGCTCCTCGTCATAGGGGCCGAAGGCCTCTGATGGCTTCAGCCTCACGGTTTTCGTCTCGCCGGGGCGCATGCCGCAGAACGCCTTTTCCAGTGCAGGAAGCACATCTTCCTGTCCCAGAACGATATAGGGGGCATCGATGCCGTCTTGGGGGCAGCGTTCCAGCTCGACGCCGTCCTCATCGCGGCAGACATAGCGGATGCGCAGCCGATCTCCCATGCGGGCGGCGTGTCTCGCTGGCGTGGCGTCGTGGCGGGGGACTCTGGAGCGGCGGTCATGAGGGGAGGGGAATGCCATCAGCCATTTCCCCACTTACGCAAATGCTTCTTGCGCAGACGGATAGCCGCTGGCGTCACTTCCACGAGCTCATCATCGTTGATGTAGGCGATGCATTCCTCCAGACTCATCTTCACGGGCGGCGTCAGAATGACGGCCTCATCGGAGCCGGAGGCCCGCATGTTGGTCAGCTTCTTGCCTTTGGCGGGGTTGACGATCAGATCCCCTTCGCGGCAATGCTCGCCGATGATCTGCCCTTCATACACATCCACCACGGGATCGACGAAAAGGCGGCCCCGCTCCTGAAGATTGAAGAGTGCGTAGGCGATGGTCTTGCCGGTGAGCATGGAGACCATGGCGCCGCGGGTGCGGTAGCGGATTTCGCCCGCAAAGGGCTCATAGCCATGGAAGACGTAGTTCATGACGCCCATGCCCTTGGTGTCGGTCAAAAATTCGGAGCGATAACCCAGAAGTCCCCGTGTGGGAATAAGATAGGTTAGTCTGGCCATGCCGTTGGCGGTGTCCATGGTCTGAATTCGGCCCTTGCGCTGGCCCAATTTTTCCATGACGGTGCCCATGTAGGCTTCGTCCACGTCCACCGTCAGTTCCTCGAAAGGCTCCAGCGTTTGTCCATTTTCCTCATGGAAAATGACTTGCGGGCGGGTCACCTGGAACTCATACCCCTCACGGCGCATCTTCTCGATCAGGATGGAGAGATGCAGCTCGCCGCGGCCAGCGACGCGAAAGCCCATGCCCTCGCCCAAAGGGGTCACCTGCAGCGCCACATCCGCCATGATTTCGCGGGAAAGGCGATCCGCCAGATGGCGGGAGGTGCAGAATTCGCCCTCGCGGCCGGCAAAGGGGGAGTCGTTGGGGATGAAGTTCATGGAGATGGTGGGCGGGTCGATTTCCGTGGGGGGCAGGGGACGGACATCCAGCGGATCCGTGTAGGTGCAGCCCACGGTCACGTCGTCCATGCCGGAGATGGCCACGATGTCTCCGCAGCAGGCTTCGTCCACGGGAATCTTCTGATTGACCTCGAAGCGGAACACTTTGGTGATGCGAGCCGGCTTGACGCTGCCATCTCGCATGGCGACGGCGATCTCCTTGTTGATGTTCAGGCGGCCGCTGGTGATTTTGCCGATGCCGAGCCGTCCCAAATAGGGAGAGTAGTCGATGGAGCTGACCAGAACCTGCAGGGGGCCGTCCTCGCTGCCGCTGGGGGCGGGAATGTGCTTGATGATGTGTTCGCAGAGAGGAGCCAGGTCTTTGGGCGGATCGGTCAGGTTGTCAACGGCATAACCATCTCTGCCAGAAGCATATACAACTGGAAAGTCCAGAATCTCGTCCGGCGCGTTGAGACGGACGAAGAGGTCGAACACTTCGTCCACCGCCCAATGGGGCCGCGCGGCCGGCTTGTCGATCTTGTTGATGACCACGATGATGGGCAGGGCCAGCGCCAACGCCTTCTTCAGGACGAAGAAAGTCTGGGGCATGGGGCCCTCCTGCGCGTCCACCAGAAGCAGGGCGCCGTCCGCCATTTTGAGGACCCGCTCCACCTGGCCGCCGAAGTCCGCATGTCCGGGGGTGTCGATGATGTTGATGCGGTAGTCCTTGTAGAGGAAGGAGCCGTTTTTGGAGGTGATGGTGATGCCTCGCTCCCGCTCCAGGTCATTGGAGTCCATCAGACGTTCGGCGACTTTCTGGTTGTCTCTAAAGCTTCCGCTGAATTTGAAGAGTTCGTCGACCAAAGTGGTCTTGCCATGGTCGACATGGGCGATGATCGCCACGTTGCGAATTTTGCTTTGTTCCATAACAACGGGTCCTTCCTCCAAATGGGAAATCAAGGTGTTGTATATAATGTACATTATTGTCAGGAATTTTCATCTCGACAGAGGCCGATTTGCGACAAGTTGGGCAAAATAATGGCGTTGTGGATTGTCTGAAGCGGATTTCGGGCTATATTCAATGGATTGGATTTGGAGTCGGCGGCCATGGGGACGTGATGGGGCATCCACCTCTTGCACGGAAGTCCCCTTGAACGGCCACCGTCAGTTTGGGGCCAGGGATAAAACGCTCAAAAAACAATCATATGCAATCACGTAATGCTCACATAACAATCACGTAACAATCACAAAGGAACAGACACAATGGCGCAATTCAGACTAGGAGTGATGGTTGATTCGTTCCGCCTCCCCATAGAGGAGGGAGTCCACAAGGCACAGGAACTCGGGGCGGACGGCATTCAGGTCTATGTGGTGGATGGAGAAATGAGCGCGGAGGCACTGGACGCGTCCCGTCGCCGCCATTTCCGTTCGTTGGTCATGAGCTGCGGACTGGAGATTTCCGCCATCTGCGGGGACTTGGGCGGCCATGGCTTTCAGCTGGAGAAGGACAATGCGGTGAAGATCGCCCGCTCGAAGGCGATTGTGGACCTCGCGTTGGACTTGAACACGCCGGTGGTGACCACCCACATCGGCGTCATTCCGGAGGACAGCGCCTCTCCCGTCTACCGCAACCAGCTTGAGGTCTGCCAGGAGCTGGGGCAGTATGCGGCGGAACGCGGCATCACTTTCGCCATCGAGACCGGACCGGAGCCCGCTGTCCGTCTGGCATCCTTCCTGGACGAGGTGAATTCCGTGGGCATGGGCGTGAATCTGGATCCCGCCAATCTGATCATGGTGCAGAACGAAGACCCTGTTCAGGCCGTCTACACGCTGCAGCATTACATTGTCCACACCCACGCCAAAGATGGCGTTCAATATCGTCCCTGCGATCCTGTGAAAGTCTATGACGCCTTTGCGGAGGGCGGTATCGAGGGCCTTAATTTGGGCGACTACTTCAACGAATTGCCTCTTGGAGAGGGCAAGGTGGACTGGCCGCGATATCTGGCGGCGCTTTCCGAAGTGGGCTATCAGGGCTATCTCACGGTGGAGCGGGAAGTTGGTGCCAATCCAGAGGCAGACATCCGCACCGCCGTCGAATTCCTCCGAAAGCGCATTTGACGATCCGCCATGATCGCCGTCCTCTTCGAAACAGCCTGTTTTGGGGACGGCAGGGCAGGGGCTTTGGCCGTCGCCATGCGTTGGCATGGCGGTCGCGTGAAGGCGGCGAGGCGGCGATGCCTTGTGCGATCGCTTCTTTATACCATATATACTATATAAGAGAAAGTTTTGTCACATGTCAATTTTGAGGAAAGCCTGGCTGCCGGGGGCTCTGGCGGTCATGTTGGGGCTGCTGAGTTCCTGCGGGAAGGAGAACACCGCGGAATTTCGGCTGACATACAGCGTGTTCTTTCCCGCGACCCACGTCCATACCCTACTGGCCAACGAGTGGGCGGAGGAAATCAATCGGCGGACGAATGGCCGCGTGGTCGTGGAGGTCTATCCCGGCTCCGTGCTCAGCGGGGCCAGCGAGAACTATGACTGCGTTCTCAACGGCGTCTCCGATTTGGGCATGAGCTGCTTTTCCTACACAAAGGGCTTTTTCCCTCTGATAGAAGGACTTGACTTGCCATTGGGCTATCCGGACGGACGGGTGGCCACCCGCGTCGCCAACGAATTCATCGCCCGCTTCAAGCCGGAGGAGATTGCGGACACGGAGCTGATGTATGTCCACGCCCATGGGCCGGGGGTGCTGGCCACCCGCGACCCCGTAGACAGCCTGAAGAGCCTGAAAGGCATGAGCATCCGCGGCACGGGCATCACGGCCCAGATGGTCACCGCCTTGGGCGGCAACGCCGTGGGCCTTGGCCAACCGGACACCTATGAGGCCTTGCGGAAAGGCGTGGTCAGCGGCACCTTCTGCCCCATGGAGACCCTGAAGGGATGGAGTCAGGGCGAGGTTATCCAATATGTGACGGACATCCCGTCCGTGGGCTACACGACGGCCATGTTCGTCGTCATGAACAAGAAAAAATGGCAGTCGCTGCCGCCGGACATCCAGCAGGTCATTCGGGAGGTCAACGCCGAATGGATTGACAAGCACGGCGAAAAGTGGAATGAGGCGGACGCCGAAGGCCTTGAGTTCGTGAAGAGCCTGAACCGCCAAATCGGCGTCCTGCCGGCGGAGGAGGATGCCAAGGCGGCCAAGGCCGTGGAGCCCATGCTGGATCGATGGGTGGCCGATGTGGAGAAGCGAGGCCTGCCGGGCAAGGAGGCGTTGGCGTTCCTTCGTGAACGGCTGTCCTATTACGCCGCCCATGGAATCGACAAATGAGGAGCCGAAAATGAACATATATCATAAGTTATTGCGAGGCATGATTTTAGGACTTATGGGCCTTTCCGGGGTCAGCCTGATGGTCATGATGGGGGTCACGTGTCTGGACATCATTCTGCGGCGTTTCGGCCATCCCATTCATGGTTGCGTGGACATCGTGCAGATTTCCGCCTGCATCTGCGCCATCACGGCGCTTCCCTACACGACGGCGGTCAAGGGGCATGTGGCCGTGGAGTTCTTCTTCCAACGCATGCCTAAAGTGGTTCAGATCCTTTCTGACGGTTTCTGCCGGCTGTTGGTCTGCATCATGTTTTTGGCCATGACATGGCGGAGTTTCGGCTATGGCTGCACCATGTTCCATCGTCACAACGCGACAATGACCCTGCACGTGCCGCTGTTCTGGCTCATGTGGGTCATGTCGTTCTCCTGTCTGGTGGTGGCCATGACCAAAATCTACAACCTGACCCATCCCGGAAAGGAGCTGCTTAAGCCATGAACCTCACGCTTCTGGGTATTGTCGGTGGACTTCTGGTTCTTGTCTTCCTACTGCTGAGCATGCCGGTGGGCTTCTCGCTGGCGTTGGTGGGCACGGCCGGCTTCGCGTTGGTCATCCACAATCCGGAGGGGGCCTCCCATCTTCTGGTCAGCGTCTTCTACGAGAACTTCTGTAAATACGACCTCAGCGTCATTCCCCTGTTCATTCTGATGGGGCAAATTGCGTTCCATGCGGGATTTAGCCGAAATCTGTTTGATGCGGCCTACGCCTGGTTCGGCCGTCTGCCCGGCGGGCTCGGTGTGGCGACGGTGGGCGCATGCAGCGCCTTCAGCGCCATCTGCGGCTCTGGCCCCGCGACGGCGGCCACCATGACATCCGTCATCATGCCGGAAATCCGCCGTCACCACTACAATCTTCCGTTGGGTGCGGGGCTGATTGCCGCCAGCGGCAGCTTGGGCATTGGCGTGCCGCCCAGCGTGGTCTTCATCGTATACGCCATCATGACCAACCTGTCGCCCGTGCGGCTGTTCACGGCGGGCATCCTGCCCTGCATTTTGGTGATTCTCGCCTTCGGCGCCTACACGCTGTTCATTTGCTGGCGGAAGCCGGAGCTGGGGCCCCCCGCGACCCATGTCTTCACATGGAAGGAACGCTTCCGCTCCCTGTTGGGATGCATCGACCCCATGGTGCTGTTCATCGTCGTCATGGGCGGCCTGATTCTCGGCTGGTTCACGCCGACGGAGTCCGCCGCCATCGGCGCGGGCGGTGTCCTGCTTCTGGCGGCCATCCGCCGTAAATTGACCTGGAAGATGCTCTGTCAGTCCCTTCAGGAGTCCGTCCGCATCTCCTGCATGGTGATGATCATTGTGGCTGGCGCCTTGGTCTTGGGGCGTTTTCTCGCAGTGACCCGCATTCCGCAGCAGCTGGCGGACGTGCTGACCGGTCTGGCAGTGCCATGGTGGGTGACCATCGGCCTTATTCTCATCTTCTTCGCCATCTCAGGCTGTTTTGTGGACGCACTGGCGTTGGTGCTTCTGACCATTCCCATCTTCTACCCTGTCATTCGAAGCCTGCATTTCGACCCCGTCCTCTTCGGTATCTTGGTCGTCCAAATCGTGCAGCTGGGGGTCATCACACCGCCGGTGGGCGTCAATGTGTATGTCGTCAGCGGAATCGAACGGGACATCCCGCTGGAGAGCATCTTCAGAGGCGCCATGCCCTTTGTGGTCATCTTGATGGTCATCACGACACTAACCATGATTTTCCCGAACATCGCCCTTTGGCTGCCAAATGTGCTATTGGGGCAATGAAATGCATCATAATGCAATAAAATGCATACAAAACATAGAATATAACTGAAGAAATGAAAGGGGGCAATCGATGACAGCCATGACAAACGACGGAGACAAGCGGGAGGCGATGCGGCAGTGGTTCCGCGACGCGAAATTCGGGCTGTTCATCCATTGGGGCATCTATTCGGTGACGGGCCGCGGAGAGTGGCTCCGCAGCGCGGAGAAGGTGCCGGAGGACGTGTACGCTAAGCAGATTCCCCTCTTCACGGCGGAGAAATTCGATGCCGTCCAATGGGCGAAGTTGGCCAAGGAGGCCGGCGTCAACTATGTGGTGTTCACCACAAAGCACCACGATGGCTTCTGCATGTTCGACGCCCACAACACGGATTGGAAGGTGACGAATTCCCCCTGCGGGCGGGATGTGCTGGCGGAGCTGACGCAGGCCTGCATCGCCGAAGGGCTGAAAGTGGGGTTCTACTATTCCATTATGGATTGGCATCACCCCGACTACTTGCCACGGCTGGAGTTTGAAGTGGCTTCCCGGCCGGCGGAAGGCCATCAGGTCATGGACTACATCGCCTATATGCGTGAGCATCTCCACCAGCTGCTCACGGAATATGGCGAAGCCCCTTTCGTCCTGTGGTACGACGGCGGTTGGATGAACACTCCCGATGACTTGGGGGCGGTGGAGACCAACGCTATGGCCCGCCGCTGGCATCCGGGGCTTCTCATCAACGACCGCCATCACACGGAGGAGGATCTCATCACGCCGGAACAATCCGTGCCGGCCACGGGATTGGTGGGAGCGGACGGCAAGCCTGCCCTTTGGGAGGCATGCATCACCATGACCTCTTATTGGTGGGGCTATGATGCATACGAGCGGCATTTCAAGGAGCCTGATTACCTTCTGCGCATGCTGGTGGACATCGTTTCGAAGGGTGGCAATTACCTTCTGAACATCGGCCCGAAGCCAGATGGCACCATCCAAAAGGAGTTTGTTTCCCGCCTGAAGATCATCGGCCGATGGTTGGCCAAATACGGGGACGCCATCTATCAGACCACCCCAAGCCCCTTTAACATGCTTCCCTTCTTCGGACGAGTGACCTGCAAGGGTAACCGGCTGTTTGTCCATCTGTTCCTTTGGCCGAAATGCGGCTATGTTCTGCTGCCGAACCTCGAAGGCAAGATCCTGTCCGTCAAGATGATGGGAGGCCATAAGGGCAACTGCCTCTTCCGCAGAAGTCATGGCGGTTGGAAGATTTTCCTCCCCAAGAAGACCTCTGCGAAGAAGGAGGCGGTGACGGTCATCGAAGTGGAAATGGCGGCTCCGCCAGTGGTGACGCCTGTTGTCATCCGCCCGAATCGAGGCGGTGATGTGCCGCTTCCCGTGCTCTATGGAAAAATTCAGGGGCCCCACGGCCAGCGGATTCGCTATGAAGTCCATCGTGACGAGCCGGTGGTGGGCAATTGGAGCCATCCGGCGGACTACATCAGCTGGGAAGTGGAGCTGCCCGAAGCCGCCAACTATGAGCTTTGGATTCTTTCCCATGTCTCCGTGGACTGCGATGGCCTCCAATATGCCCTTTATGTCAATCCGTCTTCCCGTTCGGCCTTGGCCCCCAATGGTTTGCCGGTGACTGGAGGCGATGGCGTCCAGCAATACACGGCTCCCCCTGAAAAGGTCTTCGAACCCAAAAAGGGCAAGGGCAAATCCCATTGGCAAAATGTGGGGACGGTCTCCCTGAAGGCAGGGAAAAACGACATTCTCATTGTGCTGCAGGAACTGAAGGCGGGCTACGGGATGATTTTCTTCGATGCCAAGCTCGTTCGATCGGAGGGCGGCGACTAGTCTGCCAAGGAACTTCCCTCGCCGTCCGTTATATACCATATACAATATATATTATATGCACCCCAAATCTCCGCACCAATCCTGATTCAACCATGAAACGTATCCTCTATTGCACGGACTTTTCTGAAAACGCCGACTATGCTTTCAAGTTCGCTCTGGAAGAGGCGAAACGCTTGGGCGACTGCGAGTTGCATCTTCTGACCGTGATTGGCTCCCCAGATGCCCAGTTCTGGAGGGGATATGTCAACGCGTTGGACAACGATTTGGAGTCCAATGCCAAGAAAGTGCTGGAGGACAAGCTGTTAGACGTCTATGGCAAGGCCATTCCGTCGGGACAGAAGGTGGTGACCGCCTGCCGCATCGGCAAAGCCTATGTGGAAATCGCCGCCTACGCCAAGGAAATCGCCCCGTCGTTGATTGTCTTGGGGCGGCAGGGCCGCGGCGCCTTGGAGTCTTTGCTTTTCGGAACGGTGGCGGAGAAAGTCGTTCGGTTTGCCACCTGTCCCGTTTTGGTCATTCCCATGAAGAACAACGGCTGAGACGCCGTTTTGTAACCCATTGCATGATACGGAGTTAAGAAAATCATGAGCGAAAAACTTGAAGATCAACTGAAGGAACTGATTGTCGAGCGTCTTTTTCTGGATGTGGAACCTGCGTCCATTGAAGATGATGTGGAACTTTCCGAATATGGCGTGGACTCGTTTCTGCTGCTTGAGCTTATCGTTGCCATGGAGGAGATGTTCAATGTGAAGTTTGAGCAGAAGGACATCACGGCGGATGTGCTCAAATCCGTGAACAGTTTGGCCGACCTAATCCGTTCAAAGATGTAAGTCATTGCGCTGGAAATAGTTATAGAAATATTGGGGGGGAGGAAAGGGCTCTCGCTTGCCTCTGATGTAAAAGAACCGCGAATTGCCGCGCACGTGGCAATTCGCGTCTGGGTTTTCAGGGGATTCTGTGGTGAAGATTGCCTGCCCTCATGGGGGACAGGCTTGCACATTAAGGGGCTTTGTCTATGTATTTTCGCGTTAGTCGTTGTCTTGTAATGGGTTTTGCCATTTTGGCCGCTTCAGGTTTCGCCAAAGAGCATCAACTGGCCTCGGGAAGCCGCACGGCTTTTCGGATTGTGCTGCCGGAGGATGCCATTCCTGCGGAGCGGACGGCGGTTCGGGAGCTTCAGGAGCATCTGAAGGCGATGACGGGGGCGGACTTCCCGCTGGTTTCCCTTGCGGAGATGGCGGATGGCCCCTGTGTCGCTGTCGGCTTCAATCCCAAGCTGCCAGAACGGCTTTCCGCCACACATTTTCCCAATCTGGGGCCGGAGGAGTTCGTCATTGACAGCGACGGCGATGTGATTCTGCTGGCTGGCGGTCGCCCAAGAGGCGCTCTCTACGCAACTTATGAGTTTTTGGAACGGCTTGGCATCCGCTGGCTGACACCGGAGGAGACGATTATTCCGTCGCGGCCGGAACTCGTTGTGGAGGTGGAGTCGGAGCGCTACACGTCCCCCTTCCGTTCCCGCACAAACGTGATTGGCAACAATCCCACAAAGGAATGGTCGGCCCGCAACCGCATGAACTCCTACATTGAATGGAGCAATCCGGGGGAGGAATACGGCGGCGGCGTCCAGCAGGGGCCGGATATGGATAACATGTGGCGTTATGTGAATCCGGCCATCTTTCACGACCATCCGGAGTGGGCGGCGTTCGTGAATGGCAAACGGCAGATCGAGACGGGGGGTACCCATAACTGGGGCACGTGCCTCTCCAACACGGAGTTCCGCAAATTCGCCATCGCATGCGCCATGAACTGGCTCCGCGCCCATCCTAACTCCACGGATGTATGGCTGACCTCCAACGACGGCAGCCCTTATTGCACCTGCCCGGAGTGCCAGGCCTTCTACGACGCCCACGGCGGCAAGACTTCCGCCACGCAAATGCAACTGGTCAATGAGTTTGCGGAGGCTGTCGCAAAAGAGTTCCCTAACGTTCGCGTCAAGACCCTCGCCTATAGCTGGAGCCGCATGCCGCCGGACAACATGAAAATGGCCGACAACGTGACCATCATGATTTGCGCCACGGGCATGGGCTTCTTTGTGGAAATCGGTCCAGACGAGAACTCCAAGGGCTTTATTGAGGATGTGAAGAAGTGGAAGACCATTTGCTCCGATTTAGAGGTCTATCTGTACTCTCATCCCTATGATGATTTTTGGTTCCCTGCGCCTTGTCTGTATAATCAGGCACGTAACATACGTCGTATCAAGGACTTGGGTTTTAAGCTCGTCCATCAGGAGGATTTTGGCAAGATGGGGCTGATTGGCGGTGAGCAGTGTGCGTTGCGCTCTTGGCTCTTCACGCGCATGGCATGGCGGCCGGACTCCGATGTGGAGGCCCTCATCCAGGATTTCTGCCGCAACTACTATGGTCCTGTGGCAGAGGAGGTTCTATATGCCATCCACCGCACGGAGGAAGCCCATGCCAACGGCTGGCGGCCCTCCTCCAACACCGACATCGGACTCATGGTTCCCTACTATGTGGACCAAAAGGCGGTGGACGACATTCGGCAACGCCTGCTTCCCGTCTATGAATCGCTGACGGATCCCGTCATCAAAAAACGCTTCGGCTACATTCTTCTGCCGTATCTTTGGGCCGATTACTGGCTGGGGTTCAAGGGCATCGGCGCCATTCAGCCCGAAGAGGGGTGTTGGGGTGCGACCATGGAGGACCGTGAACGCCGCGAAAAGGAAGCCTTCCTCATCCGTAACCTTATGGTGGAGAACGGCATCAATGCGATTCAGGAGTCTGGCAGGTTCAACCCCGCGACGTTGCCGCTTCCAGAGTTGGCGCGGTCCTATTCCTATGTGAACCTGATGGACGGCGATGTCCAGGCCACATTGGTGCCTGGCCTGATGGGCAAGCTGACGGACTTCTCCCGCGGCGGCCGCAATGTCGTCAAGGCCATGTTTGGCTGCGTTCGGACGCAGTATCCCGAATATGGCTATGTCCGCGACTTCTTCAATGGTCATCTTCCAGCGGTATTCACGGTCACGGAGCAGGGTGACCGCCGCGTCGTCATGCAGGCCAATGTGGATAACGCCTTGGCGCGCAAGACGTTCGAGCTAAACGGAAACGCCTTGACCTACACCATGGAGTTCAAGCGGGACAACCAGGGAACCCTCCAGATCGGCCATATGCCGCTGCTCAATCTGGACAGCGACGTCCTTGGCATCTATCCGAAACTCTACATCCAGTTCCCCAATGGCTGGCGGCTGATGGAGTTGGGCAAGTCGGGAACCTTTTGGTATCAGGATGGTCCCATTGACATCAAAGGCTTTACGGGCCGGATGGTCATCGTGGCGGAATCCGGCGAGTGCGCCCTGGAGCTGACGCTGCATCCGGAAGAGGTCGATAGCCTTCACTACGAGTATGATAGATACGAGTTCAAACCGGAGGGCTCCAGCCATATTTTCCTGCCTCTGTTCCGCACGCCGTCCGTGACGGTCGAACAGCAGGGAACGCTGCGTCTGCAGATCATATACCGTCTGCTCCTGCCGGAGGAGTTCCCTGACTTCAACGCCAAATGATATCCATAATATACACAAAATAAACAGATAAGATATAACTTCGCGTTCAACCGCGATAAACGCGGCTGAACGCTTCTGGGTATTCTGTGTGTTTAGTGGACTCCCTTGTGTAGGATTTCCTCCAACGACAAGCCGGTTTCCCTCGCAAGGCGAGCCAAGTCCTCATATTCGCATTTCCGTCGCGTCACGCCGTAGCCTTCGGAGACTTTCACACGGACATCTCCATAGGGCGTCGCCATCGTTTCCATATGGCGCTTCAGTGTATGGCGGTTGCTGCGATATTCGCGGACGCCAAGCGTCGTCGTGTGCTTGAAAAGCAGCTTAAGCAAGTCATGGCGCCGCTCCTCTAGACACATCACGCAGAGCAGAATGCCTGGCCGGGACTTTTTCATGCCAACGGGCACCGTGTACACATCCAAGGCGCCGGCGGCGAACAGGGTTTCCATGGCAAAGCCCAGACTTTCGGCGGTCATGTCATCCAGCGTGCAGACCAGTTCCACGACCTGCGTCGTCTGGTCCGCCGTTTCCCCAAGCATGGCGCGGACACAGTTCGCCTGTTCGAAGTCCTTGCGCCCCATGCCATAGCCGATTCGCTGCACATTCATCGGCGGCATTTCCCCAAACGAGGAGACAAAGGTCTTCAGCAATGCCGCGCCCGTGGGTGTGCACAGTTCACCCTTGACACCGCCCCCATAGATCGGAACACCCTTTAGAATCGTTGCCGTGGCGGGCGCCGGAACAGGCAGAATGCCGTGGGCGCAGTGGACATGGCCGCATCCCACATGAATGGCGGATGCGATAACTTTTTCCACGCCAAGGAGTTCCATAAGCAGGCATACGGCGGTCACATCGGCGACGGCATCCAACGTGCCCACTTCATGGAAATGGATGTCCGTCACAGGAACGCCATGGGCAAGGCTTTCCGCTTCCGCAATTTGCTGATAAACCTCCATGACCTTCTTTCGGACGGATTCCGACACGGGAAGCCCGTCGACGATTCGCTGAATTTCCGTCATGCTGCTGTGATGATGCCCATGGGCATGATGATGAGCGTGTTCATGGTCGTGATGGTCATGGTCGTGATCATGCTCATGATGATGGTCATGGTCGCCATCATCTTCTTCCTGTCCATCAATGGTGACGGAAAAATGCGTGCCGACGATGCCGCATTTCGTGGAGGGGGCAATGGAGACATGGACGCCTGGAAGCCCCAATGCGTTCATCGTCTCCAAAAAGGTGGTTTTATCGTCAAGTAGTTCAATCAGAGCGGCGGCCAACATGTCGCCGGCGGCGCCCATGCCGCAATCCAGATACAGGGTTCTCATGGCTTTGCCTCCATGTGGTTAATCATATTGGCCATGTAGCCGGCACCGAAGCCATTGTCGATATTGACAACGGAAACGCCACTGGCGCAAGAGTTTAGCATGGAGAGTAGAGCGGAGAGGCCGTGAAACGAGGCCCCATAGCCCACACTGGTCGGCACGGCGATGACGGGGCAGTCCGCCAAACCGCCGATGACGCTGGCCAGGGCGCCTTCCATGCCGGCGATGGCGATGATGACGGTGGCTCCCATGATGTCGTCCAGATGGGAAAGCAGACGATGCAGACCGGCAACGCCCACATCGTAGAGCCGAATGACGGAATTGCCAAGGGCCTGCGCCGTCAGCGCCGCCTCCTCCGCCACGGGAATGTCGCTGGTGCCGCCGGTGGCGACCACGATGGTGCCGAGGCCATCGGGTTGCGGAAACTCCCCAATGACCCCAAGCCGTGGCAACTCATAGTAGTGGAGTGGAAAATGTGTTGAGATGATTGCGGCGGTGGCTTTCTCAAGTCGCGTGATGAGAATGAGTTGCTGCCCATTCCCTTGCATGGTTTCCACGATGCCGCAAATCTGCTCCGCCGTCTTGCCGGCTCCGAAGATGACCTCCGCCGTGCCTTGGCGGGCGGCGCGATGCATATCCACCTTGGCGAAGCCGATGTCCACGAAGGGCTGTTTCCGCAACGTCAGAACCGCCTCATCCACAGAAACTTGGCCGGATTTCACGTCCTCCAGCAGCCGTTTGAGCGCGTTATTCATCACGTGCCTCCAAATCCAGAAGCACAGCATCATAGGCCAGCTTCAATTGAGCCAAGATTTCCGTTCTGTGGCGAAGCAGGTGCTCCATCTGTCCGACGGGAAGTTGGATTCGGGCGGAGTCTTTTAAAGTCCGTATGCGAAAGTCCTTGAATCCAAGGGACATGAGAAAATTCTCCGCCTGTTCGGTGCGCACCAGAAGGTGTTTGTCAAGAGGTGTGCCGAAAGGAATCCGCGTGGCCAGGCAGGCATAGGCGGGTTTGTCCCACGTGAAAAGCCCTGCGGCTTTGGAGCGCTCGCGAATCATGGCTTTGGTTAGCCCGCAGAGCCGTAAGGGAGACAGCACGGCGAGTTCAGACAGTGCCACCATGCCGGGCCGGTCTCCTGCATCGTCCGATGCATTGGTGCCGTCCAGCAGAACGGTGAAGCCGTCATTGACCGCCTGTTCCCGTATGGCGGAGAATATTTGCCGCTTGCAAAAATAGCAGCGTTGGTGCGTATTTTCTATAACTTGTTTGTTATCAAGGATATGCAGCTTTATAACGGTCAGCGGCACGTCCAATTCTCCCGCTAGGCGCCGCGCGTCATCCAACTCAAACTGGGGCTGAAAATCCGACTTCACAAAATAGGCACGGCATGCCTTCGCATGACGGCGGGCGGCATAAAGGAGATAGGCGGAGTCCGTCCCGCCTGAAAAGGCGATGGCCACGCGGTCATGTTCCTTGAAAAAGTCTTGCAGCTCCATGGGGGGGACGATAGGGGAGGGGGACTTCGACGCGGCAAGCCGCGCCGAAGTTCGCTTATCAGGCCTTTTTGAGCAATGTTGACCGGACAACCCCCTGGGGATCCCTCCACAGCAGCATGGCAAGCCAGATAACCAGCCCCAACGCCACCACTGAAAGGCCTAAGTAGCTGTCATTCAACATGTCAGTGGACGCCGGCGTGAAATAGTCGGCTCCCAGCTCGCGGTATTCAAAGATGGCATCCACAAACCACATCAGGGCCGCCCCCCAATACATGAGGCTGAGGGTGCCCAACAGCAGCGTGGCTCTTTTGGGGACAAAATACCACACGATTGTCGCCGCGACCGCCGCCAGAATTGTGATGAGAAGCGTCATGCGCGAATCTCCTTCTCGGCTGCAGACGGAAGCGCCACCCGTTTCTCGATGATGCATGACGCCGCCACCATGATGCCCCATACTGCGGTCACTAATAGGGCCATCGTTACGCCGGCACTGCTCATCTCCTCCAGCATGGCGGCGGTTTCACCGTCCTTCACCGCCGTGAGGAAGGGGAATGAGGGGATGACTTCGCCATGCCACACATGCTCAAATGCCAGCAGCGCGGAACCGCCCCATAGCATCTTGTTCAGCCAGCCCAACTTCGTGGAGAATCGGGGCTTGGCCGTCGTTTTGTCTTCGTGGGATGAGATGGCTTTGGCGGCAATTGTGGTGACAACGGCCTCTGCAACGGGAACTAGAAAACACGCCATAATCGTCTCCTGTCAACTGATGAAACTGAAATCCGACCGGCACCTCTTGTCAACGATGTCAGCGGACATCGCCCGGGAGCCCTTGAACTGAAAACTCAAACACATAATCATACATATATAAGATAGTGAATCTCTCTTCCTTGTCAAATCCACTCGCGAAACTTCTCCACTCCATGACATCTTTCTGTCCCCTGGCTTTGTCTGCGCCGCCTGTATGGAGAAAAACATGGGCAAAAGCATACTCATTTCTCTCTTCGCGCTGCAGTTGTTCTGTTTCCTTCTCAAATCTACGAAATCCCAAATGTTACAGCCTAGTTGGGGATTTCTGGCGAAATGGTCTGCCCGACATGGCTGGACACGAGCCGGGCCTCGTCTGGGTTGGAAAGGTCGAACTCGAACTCCATCTCGTATTTGCACATTCCCACGGGAGAATTGCCCCAGTAAAAATGTCTTCCATCATTGGGAGCCGCATTTTCTTCCCTTGGTCCCCTTATATTGAATTGAATTGGGCCAGTGATTTGCGTCTTGAGGATGGCCTTGTTGCCATTGTCGAGGAGTTCCAGATTGTACTGGTGTTCTAGCGAATTCATTACATGGTCGACGCCGTCGAACATGCCGTTGTCCACATCCACCGAGAAGAACAACTCGAACCCCTTTTCCTTTCCCATGTCAGGGTGGCGGAAATTCGTCGTGGCCTCTAGGGATTTCCGGTTTCCGAAGGAGAAAGGGACATTCCCCACGGACTGGTTCATGAATGCAGATATGGCCTTGCGATGCGTCGGATTGGTAATCGTTTCATTGAATTTTGCAATAACACCGTTGGAATTCTTCTCTTTCTTCTGGAACTTCGTGCCTCCAATCGTGAACGTGGCGAAGCCGGCTTCGTTCCTGAAGTCCTTGTAGAGGCCATCTCCATCGAATTTGCCGTCTTGCTCAAGATTCAACATCAGTGGATCCTTGGGCAAATCCTGTTTAAGCTTATCCTTTAGTGAATCCTGCCAATAGGCCGTCATCTTGGTGTCGAACTCAGCCATTCGGAAGTCCCCCAGCTTGAAGTTGCGGGCTTTCTTCAAATCTTCCGCCATGCACGAGGCGATGGTCTCGAGATTGTCATCGTCGTAGTGTGTGCTTGCGATGGCGGTCACCATATAGTTCCCCAGAATGCGCAGGCCCTCATCGGTTAAATTCGCGCCATGGGCCACGAGCAACTGGGCGGCCTTTGTGCATGCGGCCTCGCTGAGTTCCAGTTTGCCGTTCTTTAAAGGACTCTTGCCGTTGAGGGAATTAACGGCATCATCTACCACGGAACGCGCCTTTTCCATTGTAACTGGTTCAGTATTCTGTCCGGCGACCTCGGAAATCGCCTTGCTCACGGCGAGGATGCGACGCGCCGTGAGCGGTTTGCCCTCACCGTAGTCCTGGAGTCTCATGGCGATGCGGACTTTCTCCGGCAGGTCATTCGGATCCTCCTTGCCAAACATCTCCAGAACGGTGTTCATGAAGAGAGTGCGGACGTCATTGTTCTCGTCCCTGTTGTACTTTTTCCGAAAGCGGTTGCCGTAGAAATCGGTGTGCTTGGAGACAATCGTCCTTGGGGCGCCGTCGCTGCCTACCAGCGCATCGGTGGCCAACTTCAGATGGGTGCCCCTGTCTTTGGCATTTGCCGCAAACTGTGTGAACACCTTGAATTGTGCGTTGTTAAGTTCAATGTTGTTTGGCATGTTTGGTTCTCCAATTGTTAGTTTCCTTTGTTGAAGGGCTTGTCAATATCAGTATTGTATATAGGGCGTCTTGAGTAGCCTTGACGAGGCGGGTTTCCGTTTTTCCTGTCGCCACGAACGCCTAGACGGGAGTAGCCATTGGGAAGCTGTTTGGGCCTGTCAGGCCTCAATTCCGATTTTAGATAAAATGATGAAAGTGGCTTGTATCCGCGTTCTGCCATCAAGGCATCCCAGGCGGCTGGCAGGAGGATTCTCACCGTGGCGGAGGCACCGCCTGGCAGACACAGTTCCTTGTTGCGTGTCGGATCTCCCGTGACCAGGAAGATGCTCTTGCCGTCCTGCATGGCGGGCACGGTCTCCATGGTCTTCGCGCCTGTCCATTCCAGCCAGGGCGGCGGCGCGGTCGAGGCTGCCTGCTCCTCCTGCGCGATTTTCGCCTGATGACGCACAAGGGATGCTTTTCCTCCATCAAAGGAACTGCCGGGATTGCCCCAATAATTGGCGAGTGCCCGCTGCGCCAGCGGGACGCGTGCCGTCTCCACCAGCGCCTTCTCCAACGCGTCCTTCGACGAATATGCGGCAGAAAGCACCTTCGCCACATCTGGTGTGAGCAGGAAGGTGCGATAGACGCAGGGCATCCCGCTGCCAACGGCCATCTGCTGCTTCTCCACGGCGTCCCAGGCCATCATGTCCTTGATTTTGACTGCATTGGATGTGGCCGGAACGAGGTTGTTTCCCCAGTTGATGGCGGATGCGACGGATAGTGTCGATTCGTTCAGCGCAAAGCCCCGCTGCATATGGTATGGCTTCCATCCGACGGACAGTGTAGCCTGATCGTCCTCCACAAGACACCAAGGCGTGAGGTAGCCGAAGGTTCCCATGCGGTTCTCCTTGACTCGGTAGCCGCCGAGGTTGAGAAGGGCAAGGCTGATGAAGCGCCCAAGCACGGCGTTCTTCGGTTCGGAGATTTCGCCCTGACCACTGTCCAGCCCCAGCTGGCGGGCGACGGGGCCATTCAGCCAGCAGTACGGCGTCCAGGCATGTGTGGAAACCAGTGTGTGGCGGAAGTTGCCGTCCTTCATTGCCTCGGCGAAGGCCAGCAGGATTGGCATGAACTCTGGCGGACAGCCCGCCATTACGCCGTTCACCGCCACATGGCGCACCATGACGGAGCGTTGCGCAGGGGGGATTATGCCGATAACATGGTCGGGCTTCAGGTCTGTGAACTTCAAGAATTCCGCTACGGCCTTCGCTGTCGGGGGGATTATGGGCAGGCCGTCTGTCCAGCCTGAATCGTGGAAGATGCTTTGGATTTCCTCAAATGACCCTGATAGGTCAATGGCTGCTGTGTCATCCACCTGGTTCGATGCGCTTTCTTCCGCCAAAAGCGGTTCAGTCAATGCCTTCTTGATTTGTGGCCAGAGTATCTTGCGGGTGTTCAGTAGCAGTTCCTCTCTTGTGTGGGAGGCGAAGGAGCCGGGGTATTCGGCAACGCGCAGGATGCTGATGCCAGCTGTGGCGGCGGTGGATTTCGCCTGCTTCACGAATCCAGGCGCGGCAATCATCACGGACGGTATTCCCAAAAACTCCGCCGCGATGCAACTCCCCGCCTCCTTCGGGGTGCAGAGCCCACAACCGCCGTTGCCTGAGATGACTGCATCCACATGAAACTCCATGAGTCGTCGTTGGAATTCGTCCTTTTCGTGCCGCACGACGCCTGGGCGCGGATAGGGACCCGCCGTACCAATTTCACTGAGGAGGTAAATCTTGGCGGTCGGGTATTCCGCTAGAATCAGTCTCTTCAGTTCGGGGTGTGTCATAGAGGCCATGAAGCTGCCGCCGACAATGGCGATTGTCTTGCCATCAAGCGTCTTCAGTCGCGCCTTCTGATGTAGCGGCTCCACCTTGACTTCTGCGATGGGGGACAGGCAGATATAGTCGGGGACGGTTGATGTCTCGGCTTTGCTTGGGGGTAGCAAGGATGGGATGACGCACATATTGTCCGTGCATTCCACCTTCTGCGCAGAAAGAAATATGGCAGAAAGCAGCAAAAATGCTAAGATGAGATATCTCATAGTCTTCCTCTGCTCGCTATTATGAACGGACCAAGGTTTTTTTCAATAAACACAAAATAGTCCTCAAAATTGTCTCGAGAGACTCATAAAGGTATGAAATATTCAATATTTGGCATTGTGCGAAATTTGTTGATGGATTAAGATGAAAGAGGGGGCGAGAATGGGTTCCATTGTCCATGAAACAAGTTGAATAATATATAACTTATTGCAATTCAGAATGTTATATCTGAACACAAAATATCTCTTTTCCATTAAAATCGACTTGACTCGCTCTACTACATCACCACTCATCAACAAATTTTGCACATTACCAAGAAGTGAAGCCATAAGGCCATTTGGCAAAATAGTCTGGCGGCTTTCTTTTTGACGTTCAGGATTCAGAGGGGGAGATATTTCTCCAAGCGAACTATCCCTGCGTCATCAGGTTCTTCATTGCCGTATTTGGGAACATATCCCATCTTTCGGTAGAAGTTTACGGCAGTCTTGGAGGACGGAATTTCGATGCGCCTTGCCCGTTGAGAAAACTCGTCGGCCTCCAGTGCCTTTACTATGGCTGTGCCAATGCCGTTTCCGATTCGTTCTGGAAGCACATATATCGTTAGCAGAATGCTTTCCGTCTCACGGCCCCAATATGGGGCTATGGAGCCCGTGCCAACAATTATGCCAGTATCCGAGACAGCCACATATGTATGTGCGGAATCAGCCTGCGAAAGAATCTTCCCGTTGGTAAAATAAGCACAAAGTCTTCAATGAGTTTAGCCGGATAGTCTTTGTCATTGACCTCACGCAGCCCGCGATGAATAATTCGTTTTTATTCCTTCAGAATGCAAAATATGGTTGTGGTAAAACAGGAACTGCTTCAATTGGACGGCAATACGCCGATGCCCTGCAGTATTCCCGCGATTCCAGTCGCCGCCACATCGCCGACAATCCTGCCCTCTGCATCAAACGTGTAGAAATTCATGACAGTCGTCGAGAACTTCCTGCCGTTTGGCTGAAGACCTGCAAACGGCATG
>JAEEGL012572405.1_pt1 | contig 49254 bp, 49 predicted proteins | sample 9134231 | NCBI WGS metagenome assembly JAEEGL01 (sample SAMN16246548, study PRJNA631951) | gut metagenome | biome: gut microbiome; feature: rumen; material: fiber-attached | host: Bos | place: Iran: Karaj | collected 2018-10 | reverse complement strand
CCAGAAGCCTGATGAACATCCCGGCCACCTGCCCTCTCGTTACGGGGCTGGTGTAGTTCTTCTGAAGCTCTTCGGGAACGAGGCCCGCCTCTATCCCGGCTTCGACTTCCTCTTTCGCCCATGACGAGGGCTCGTCCGCGTTCACCATGACTGTCATTCCGAGAAGCATGGTCACGCAGAGGATGAGGGAAAGGATTTTCTTCATGATATATATCCTCCGTATGCTATTTGACTTTTCTGACGGTACCTTCCCTGATACCGGATTCGTTGAAAGCATCGACTCTTACATAGTATTCCCGGCCTTTTATGAGGGCGCCGACTCTCTGTTCCCCCGCTCTGAACACCATATAGCTGTGATAGAGCTTTTCCGGGGAGGACCCGAACAGGATGTTGTATCCGAGAGTGTCGTCCTGCTCTTTTATGTCGACCGTCATGTCGACGGCGCTTATCCTTTCGGCCTCATATTCCGGAACTCCGGGTACCGGACCGTCACCGAGGCCGAATACCCGCAGTCCCGATACGCACGGGAGCTGCCCGTAGGGCACCTTCATGCCGCCTATCCTTATATATCTCGCCAGGAACCCCTCTTCCCTCACCACAAGATCGTGGCTGAGGTCGGTCACGGCATCTGTCTTGTCCTCGATAACGAACCAGTCCGCGCCGTTCCTGCTGCCTTCCAGCTTCCACTGAGTCTCATATACTTTTTCGTCTATATACCTGGCATAGAGGTCGGGACCGAGATCCACCGGGCTCTTTATCCGCAGTTTCGGATCGGCAAAGTTCACCTGAACAGCGTGTACCGTGAACACTCGGCCGAGATCAACCGAAAGCCACTCTGACCGGGGATCCCCGGAAGCCGCCTCCGCCGGGCTCCACCATTCCCTTATGTTTTCGGATATCCCCTTCTCCGGCCCGCATCCTTCAAGATATGACGATGCTTCCGCCTTCTTGCGGACCGACAGGAGCATCCATTCGGGATCTCTCCACGGATCCTGCCGGAGACCGCTGACCGCCACGGGCCAGTCGCCGTACCTCTGATTGCAGAACAGTTCCCCGTCCGCGTCGAATCCCGCGGGCCAGATGCCCACCCTTCTCTCGAAAGCGTGCTGCACCGATATGACCGTCGTCGCCGCATGCCACCAGTTCCCCTGCCTGTCCTGCATGGTGGAACCGTGACCGGCGCCTGGCATGAATCCCCCGGGCTTGTACGAATAGGGGTTGTTTCCCGCCAGTCTGAAGGGGCCGAGCGGGCTTTCGCTCACGTAGACCCCGTCGCTGTATGTGTTGAACTGGGTCCCCGGAGCCGAGTACTGGAGGTAGTACTTTCCGCAGTGCTTGTCCATCCAGACCCCTTCGATGAAGGGACGGGTGTCAAGTACCAGCCGGATCATCTCCTGCTCCGGTCCGGTAAAACTCCCCATCGGGTCTTCCTCCGTCCGGGCCAGTTCAAGGAACCGTCCGTAGACCTCCTCAGCCTCTTTCGGCATGACCCGGCCGTTGTCCCCCATCCTTTCCCAGCCTATCTCGAAGGGCCGGCCGTATACCAGGCCCTTCTTTTCGCACACGGGCACCAGGGTCACGGGATCCAGCTCCACTCCCCAGATCGGCTCATCGGGCGAGCTGCCCCAGTAGAAGTATACCCTCCCGTCATCGTCAAAGAACAGGTTCGGGTCCCAGAACGGAAAGCTCCCCGGTATCTTCTCCCAGGGCCCGTTCAGTATGTCCCGGGTCCTCCATCTGTCGCACACTCCCCAGCCCGCCGAGGCGCAGTAGTATGCCCATTCCCTCCTGACCCTCACGTCAGGAGCGTAACTGTACAGGGGAAGCTCGTCCGGAAGCCTGTGGTTCTCCCAGTTCACAAGGTCATCGCTGACCCACACGCCCAGGGTCATGGAAGCGAAGATATAGTACCTGCCCTTGAAGTATATCATGGAAGGATCCGCCGCCTCGCGGCATATCTTCAGTTCTCCCGGCACGTCAGCGCTGTTCTGGAACTGATACCGGTAATTGACTCTTACCGGATTGCATATGTACTGCATTCTTCCCTCCGGACGTTCGGTTTTCTTCATTATATCATTATTTCCCGATATTTGCATCTGCTTTTTTCGTTTCGGTGCGTCGCATGCCGGATCCGGCGCGGTTTTCCGCAAAGGTCAAAAAAGGTCAAAATATTTTGAAAAAACCTGAAACAGGGTATGTAACGGGCTCTAACTGCCTGTAAACAGTTTTTTGGACAAGAAATTTGACTTTCTTTGACTTTGACCTTTCCTGACTTTTGATGTATAATGTGGGCACAAAATGAAAAGCGGGGTGATGATAGTGATACTGTCAGACCACATAGCTCAGCTCATCGAGGCGATGCTTGAGGAAGGCGGAGGATCCGCCGAAGTCAAGCGGAACGACCTCGCCGCCAGGCTGGGGTGCGTACCCAGTCAGATAAACTACGTCATAACATCGAGGTTCACTCCCGAACGGGGGTATGTGACCGAGAGCCGGCGCGGGGGCGGCGGATATATAAGGATCGTAAGGGTCCCGATGACGAAGAGCGAATACCTGATGCACTTTTTCCAGTCTGTCGGAGACTCACTCACCGAAGCCGACATGAAAGCCTACCTGACGAACCTCAGTGATTCGGGCATCCTGTCGGACAGGGAGTGCAGGATAGCCGCGCAGACCATGTCCAATTCGGCGCTTGACAAGTGCCCTGCCGATGCCCGGGACGGGATCCGGGCCGACATAATGCGCCACATTCTGGCGCTCCTGATGATGTAAAATCTACAACTGATATACGGAGGATAAGATCATGCTTTGCGAAAAATGCAAGAAGAATGAAGCCACATTCTACTATCATGAAAATGTAAACGGCAACCAGAAGAACTACAGGCTCTGCGCGGACTGCGCGAAAGAACTTGAAAAGAGCGGTGAGCTGAAGGCCTGGGACAAGGTCCCGGAGGATCCCTTCGAAGGATTCGGGAAACTCTTCACGAACCCGTTCAAACAGATGGACAAACTGTTCTCCGGCCTGTTCGGTGCGCCGGCTCTCACGGGAGGCATCAGCCAGACGAAAGGCCAGAAGCAGTGCTCCTGCGGCATGACCCTGAGGGATCTCCTCGATGAGGGCATGGCCGGATGCCCCGACTGCTACAGCACGTTCGAAGAGGAGCTCGAGCCCACGGTCAGAAGGATCCACGGCAAATCCGCGCACGAGGGAAGGATCCCGACGAAATTCCGCGGCAAGATGGATACGAAGAAAAAGATCGAGCAGCTGGAGAAGGAAAGGTCGGAAGCCGTGCGCCTCGAAAACTACGAGCGCGCAGCGGAGATCAGGGACCAGCTGAATGAACTGAGAAAGGATCTCGAGGAAGGAGCATGACCATGTGGTACGAAGCAAAAGGCAAAGACAGCGACGTCGCCATCAGCACGAGGGTAAGGATAGCCAGGAATCTGGCCGGATACCCCTTCGGCGACAGACTCGATGACGAAAAGAAAAAAGAGATCATAAAGAAAGTCGACGCGGCATTCCCGGAAGGCGAATGGAAATACACCGACATGGCTTCCCTTTCGGAGCCCGCAAGACAGAGCCTTGCGGACCGGCATCTCATAAGCCGCGAGTTCGCGGACTGGCCGGAAGGCACCCAGCTCATACAGAACAAAGATGAAGACGTTAACATAATGGTGCTGGAAGAGGATCACGTGAGGATCCAGTCCATCGTGCCCGGATTCGACATCAGGTCGGCCCTCGACAAGGCCCTCGGCGCCGAGTCGAAGCTTGACGAAAACTGCGACATAGCCTACAGCGAGAGATACGGATACATCACCCACTGCCCCACCAATCTTGGCACGGGCATCAGGATCTCCGTAATGCTCCACCTTCCCGCATACACGAGGACGGGAGGAGTCAAGGCTCTGGCGCTTCAGCTGGCCAAACTGGGGCTCACCATCAGGGGAGCCGACGGAGAAGGATCCGATGCGTCCGGAAACCTTTACCAGATCTCGAACCAGGTGACGCTGGGCGTCACTGAGGACGAACTGGTGGAAAGACTGTCCAACGTGATCGGCAAGATCATTGCCGAGGAACGCTCTCTCCACGAAAAAGCGGGAGAACAGTTCACGGCAGATCTCAGGGAACAGGCAAGAAGGAATTTCGGCATCCTCATGTACAGCGAAAGGATCTCGAGCAGCGAGATCACGGACATGTACTCCACACTGAGGCTCGCCGCCTCCTCCGGCCTGATCAAACTGCCACAGGAAAAACTGGACGAACTGCTCATCCGTTCGATGCCGCACACTGTTGAAGCAGAGCACGAGGGCGTGAACACGCCCGAAGCAAGAGACCGCGCAAGAGCGGGGCTCGCAAGAGAAATACTCGGGGGATCAGACATCTGATCCCTTCCTCTTGATATGACGTATACGTAAAGGAACGGAGGTGTTTTTTATGAACATCGGATTCACGCAGAAAGCTCAGAACGCACTGAATGAGGCCATCCGCCTCGCTTCCTCCTTCGGACATGACTGTGTGGGGAGCGAGCATCTGCTCCTGGGTCTGCTGTCCCAGGGGGACGGTATCCTTCAGAAAGTGCTTTCGGAAAAAGATATAGAATTTGACAACACCAGGGAAATGCTCCTGAACTCGGAGCCTCAGGGCTCCGCCACTTCCCTTTCCGCCTCGGACATCACTCCGAGGACGAAAAGGATAATCGAGAACGCTGCAAGGATCGCGATGTCCCTGGGCAACGGTTACATCGGCTGTGAGCATCTCATGCTTGCGCTGTGCCAGGAACAGGACTCCGTGGCAGCGGGCATCCTCGATGCCATGGGCACATCTGTCTCCGAGATCCAGAAGGATCTGGCCGGGGCGATGGGAGCTGAAATGTCGGGCACGCAGGAAGGCCGGCAGGACCCGGGCATGAACTTCGGCATGAGCCAGACGCAGCAGGGAGGCAAAAAGAACCACGACCCGGATCTGAAGAACTCCCCGAATCTGGCGCAGTACGGCAGAAACCTCTGCAGACTGGCGAAGGAAGGAAAGATCGACCCCATAATCGGACGTGAAAACGAGACGAACCGTGTCATCCAGATCCTTTCCAGACGGACCAAGAACAACCCGTGCCTCATAGGCGAACCGGGAGTCGGCAAGACAGCCGTTGTCGAGGGACTCGCCCAGAGGATAGTGGAAGGCATCGTACCCGATACTCTCCGGGACAAGATCATCGTTACCCTTGACATCTCGGCCATGATCGCCGGGTCAAAGTACAGGGGCGAATTCGAGGAAAGGATGAAGAACGTGATGCAGGAAGTGATGAACGACCACCGCATCATACTGTTCATCGACGAGATACACACCATCATCGGTGCCGGCGGAGCCGAAGGCGCCGTCGATGCCGCGAACATAATCAAGCCGGCGCTCGCAAGGGGCGAGATGCAGGTCATCGGCGCCACCACGATAGACGAGTACAGAAAACACATAGAAAAGGACGCGGCCCTTGAGAGAAGGTTCCAGTCCGTGATGGTGGGCGAGCCCACTTCCGAAGAGGCCGAGCAGATACTTTTCGGGCTCCGCGACAAATACGAGGCGCACCACAAGGTCAAGATCACGGACGATGCAATCAGAGCTGCCGTGAGCCTCTCCGTAAGGTATATAAACGACAGGTTCCTGCCTGACAAGGCCATAGATCTGGTGGACGAGGCCGCAAGCAAGAGAAGGATCAATTCCTTCACGCCCTCTGACGACGTAAGGGAACTCGAGGCGAAACTCAAGTCAGTCAGCGCAGAAAAGGAAGAAGCCATCAAGAGCGAAGACTATGAGGGCGCTGCCAAGCTCCGCGACACGATAAAGGAGCTCACGGACAGGCTGACCAGGATGAGAGCCGCGGAAAGGGAGTCCGCCGACAAGTCATCCATCGTCATAACCGAGGACGACATCGCGGACATCGTCACCAGCTGGACCGGGATCCCCGTAAAGAAACTGCAGGAAGAGGAGGGCGAACGCCTTCTGAACCTCGACAGGATCCTGAAGGAGCGCGTGATAGGTCAGGACGCGGCCGTGGAAGCAGTGGCACGGGCCATCAAGCGCGGCAGGATGGGGCTGAAGGACCCGAAGAGGCCCATCGGATCGTTTATCTTCCTGGGGCCTACCGGCGTGGGAAAGACGGAGCTGTCGAAAGTGCTGGCCGACGTGATGTTCGGCGACCAGAACGCCATGATCAGGATCGACATGTCCGAGTATATGGAAAAATTCTCGGTATCGAGGATGATCGGTTCCCCTCCGGGATACGTGGGATACGACGAGGGCGGCCAGCTGACCGAGCAGATAAGGAGAAAACCGTATTCGGTCGTGCTGTTCGATGAGATAGAGAAGGCCCATCCGGACGTCTTCAACATCCTGCTCCAGATCCTTGAAGACGGTGTGCTGACAGACGGTCAGGGAAGAAAGGTGGACTTCAAGAACACCATCATAATAATGACTTCAAACGTGGGAGCCGCAAGCATCACTGAACCGAAGAAACTCGGATTCTCGGACAGCGCAAAAGCCGGATCCGAAGAGGAAAAGGCCCGCGCCGCGGTGATGGACGCGCTCAAGCACACCTTCCGTCCGGAGTTCCTCAACAGGGTCGATGAGACCATCGTATTCAACAAACTCACCGACGAAAACATACGCGACATCGCCCGCATCATGCTGAAGGATGTGGAGAAGAGGATAAACTCCCTCAATATTTCCATCGACTTCTCCGATGACGTCGTGGCGTCGCTGGCGAAAGAGGGCTTCGATCCGGTGTACGGCGCAAGGCCTCTGAGGCGTGCGATCGTGAGGAAGATAGAAGATTCCTTCTCCGAGGCGATGCTCAAAGGCGAAGTCAGGGAGGGAGACCGCGTCAGGGCCGTGCTTCATGACGACGGCACCATCGGATACGAGCCCGCAGGCGGGGATACGGACAGCGGAACAGCTGCGCCGGCCGCGGAAGAAGCATCCGGAGACGCAAAACCGGAGTGACCTGAATAACAACATGTATTCAAAAAGCACAGTATGGCAAAAACCGTACTGTGCTTTTTCAGTGCCCGGCACTGACCTCTTTGTGATACGCTACCGGGAAGATACGCCGACATGGGGCTGATACATGACCTCTCATCCCCGCAGACACGACCGTATTGCCTATATGCCGATATTTTGGTATAATCTCTTCATACCAGAAAAGAAACGAGAGTTAGACCGATGATTAGAGAAGCAATACTCTGCAAATACGGCGAAGTCGTCCTCAAGGGAACGAACCGGGGACACTTCGAATCCCAGCTGCTGAGGGAAGTCAGAAGGCGTGTGGAGCTCGTGGGCAACTACGGTGTCCGCAACAACCAGAGCACCATATATGTTACGCCGATAGACTCCGAGGCGGTACGCAACCTGGACATGATGTACGATCAGCTCAGCAAGGTCTTCGGCTTTGCCGGCATATGCCGCGCAGCCATAGCCGAAAAGAATATGGACGAGATCAGGAAGACCGCGCGGGAATACCTGCCGGGAGTGATGCTGAAGTACAAGTCCTTCAAGTGCGAGGCCAAAAGAAGCGACAAGTCCTTCCCTCTCTCCTCCCCTGAGATATCAGTGGATATAGGCGGGGAGATACTTGATGCCATCCCGCGCCTGCATGTGGACCTCAACAATCCTGACGTGATAGTCAGGATCGAGATCAGAGATGACTATGCGTATATCCACGCCGGACAGGACAGAGGCGCCGGAGGCATGCCCACCGGATCCGCGGGCAAAGGTCTACTGCTCCTTTCAGGCGGCATAGACTCGCCGGTCGCGGCATATATGATGATGAAGAGAGGGATGGAGGTGGACTGCGTCCATTTCGACTCCTTCCCGTATACCAGTGAGGCTGCGCGGGACAAAGTCCTGGAACTGGCAAGGAAGCTATGCGAGTACTCGGGAAAGATAAAGATACACATGATATCGCTCACACACATACAGGAAGAGATCCGTGACAGGTGCGAAGAGGACTATTCCACCCTTCTCCTCAGAAGATTCATGATGAAGCTAGCGACAAAGGTCGCCGGCGAACAGAACTGTCATGTGCTCGTGACAGGCGAATCCCTCGGCCAGGTCGCCTCCCAGACCCTTCAGGCACTCTGCGTGACCGACGACGCCGCCGGGGTGCCGGTCTTCCGTCCGCTCATAGGGATGGACAAGGAGGAGATAATACGGGTGTCGAGGAAGATCGACACTTTCGACACATCGATCCTCCCGTACGATGACTGCTGCACGGTATTCACCCCGCGGCATCCGAAAACACAGCCTGAGCTTGACAAGGTCATCGCCCAGGAGAACAACCTTGATGTGGAGCCTCTGATCGAGGAGGCATGGAAGACAAGAAACACAGTTGTAATAAATCAGGAAGTCTGAGCCATGACATCGATTAGTAAATGCAGAATCTGCCCGAGAAAATGCGGAGCCGACAGGACCGCCGGACGGGGCAGATGCGGAGCCGGTGCGTTCCCTGAAGTCTCGCACGTTATGATACACCACTGGGAAGAACCGTGCATAAGCGGGGATCCAAAGTCTGAAAGAGGATCCGGAGCGGTCTTTTTCACCCACTGCCCTCTCGGCTGCGTCTTCTGCCAGAACGGAAAGATCAGCAGACCGGGCAGCCGCGGAGAGGAAAAGACACCCGAGGAACTGTCAGCCGTTTTCCTTGAGCTTCAGGACAAGGGCGCATACAACATAAACCTGGTATCTCCGACCCAGTACACACCGTGGCTGACAGAAGCCGTCGGCCTGGCCAGGCAGAAAGGCCTGACTATCCCGGTCGTATGGAATACCGGAGGATACGAAACTCCGGAAACCATCGCCTCCCTTTCAGGGACCGTAGACATATTCCTGACTGACTTCAAGTACTGTTCACCCTACATATCGGGAAAGTATTCTTCCGCTCCCGAGTACATGTCCGCGGCGAGGGACTCGCTGAAGGAGATGTACAGGATAACCGGCCCGTATGTGATGGAAAAGACCGACGGCATAAGCATGATGAAAAGCGGGGTCATAATCCGCCATCTCGTCATACCGTCTCACCGCAGGGATTCTGAAGCGGTCCTCGATGTCATCAAAGATACCGTTCCGCCGGAATCCGTGGTGCTTTCGCTCATGGCGCAGTACACGCCTGATTTCCTGCCGGCTCCGAAACGGAGGACCGGACCTGATCCCTGCGATGACATCTACAGAAAGATACGCCGCAGGATCACGACATTCGAATATGAGTCCGTCCGTGAGAAAGCGGCGGAATGCGGTTTTTCCGGGTATGCCCAGGACAGATCCTCCGCGACGAAGAACTTCACCCCCGATTTTTAAGGAGGTAAAATCATGGATATCATCCAGGCCATCGAAAACAGGCACTCCGTCAGAAGCTACACGGGCGAGCCGATCCCGGACGAAAAAGCCGGGATGCTCCTGTCAGTCATAGATCAGTGCAACCGTGCCGGGAACCTGAGGTTCCAGCTCGTCAGAAACGAGCCGAAGGCTTTCTCGTCCCCCCTCGCAAGGTACGGGAAATTCTCCGGGGTCATGGACTATATTGCCGTAGTCGGTCCGAAGTCGGCAGATCTTGAGGAAAAGTGCGGGTATTACGGGGAGAAGTTAGTCCTTGAGGCACAGATGATCGGGCTCAACACCTGCTGGGTGGGACTGACGTACCGGAAGATACCCGGAACCATCACCGTCGGCAGGGGCGAGAAACTGCTCGGAGTCATTTCAGTCGGCTACGGCAGGACCCAGGGGGTGCCGAGGAGGTCGAAGAGCATATCCGACATATGCAGCATCACAGGCGACGAACCGGAATGGTTCATCAGGGGGCTTCATGCAGTCCTTCTGGCTCCGACCGCTGTAAATCAGCAGAAGTTCAGGTTCTCATACAAAGACGGCCGTGTGAGGGCGGAATCGGGCTCAGGCTTCTATACCAGGACAGACCTCGGGATCGCAAAATATCATTTCGAAACAGCCTCCGGCAAGGGACCGGAAATATGGGAATAACGGAGGGAAGACAGATGTTCAAAGCAAAGAAAAAAGAGTCCGCCGCAAAAAGACTCATACGTTCGGCTCTGCTGCTCATCCTGCTGGCCGTGATAGTCATTCTCGGATACCTGTGGCTTGCGCCTGCATTCGAGGCGCAGAATGTCAGGAAGAACGCCCATGCCGATGAATCTGGGACCTGGATGAGCCGGATCCCCGACGAAAATCCGATCAATGAGATAACCATCCCCGGGACACACGACTCGGCATCCGAATATGCGATGCTGTCTTACTTCACCAAATGCCAGGCTTCCTCCATAAAGACACAGCTTGAGGACGGGTTCAGATTCCTCGACATAAGGCTTGGGAACGAAGATGACGGCAGAGTATCTCTCTGGCACGGATTCTGCAGGTGCAGAAAAGGGTTCTTCCCCTGGGATCAGACCATTTATCTCGAAGACGTGCTCAGCGACTGTTACGGATTCCTTGAGAGCAATCCTTCCGAGACCGTTGTTTTCTGCGTCAAGCACGAGCACGGGAACGATCTTGAGCAGATGCAGAAAGTGCTTCATGAGCAGATAGGACAGAAGCCGGAAATGTGGTATCTGTCAGACTCCATTCCGACGCTCGGCGAATGCAGGGGAAAGATCGTCCTGCTCAGAAGATATGAAGACAAGCTCAATCTGGGAGGATCCTCCGGGATCGATGTGGCCTGGACTGACCAGGGCGGGGGAAGAGCCGAGATGCTCGATGCCGTCATAGAGGAAAAACCCGGTTTCAGCCTCATCGTCCAGGACAGATACAAGTACGGGGCGGAAGAAAAATGGACTGCCTTCACAAGCGGTCTTGAGAAGACAGACGGCGGAAATGATACAGTGCTCTCGATCCACTATCTGAGCACCAACGGAGTCGAGAAATTCGGGCATCCGTATTCACACGCAAAAAAGCTCAATGAAAGTATCCTGTCGTATGATTCCTCGAAATTCGCTTCCCGCTGGATCATACTGGACTTTTCGGATTCCGAACTGGCGTATACGATATATTCAGTCAACTTCCGGTAGTATTCCCAAAATACGATCATTCAGAACAATGCCGCAGGACAATTCCGGTCCGGCGGCATTTTTGATTCCCGGGTGAGGCAGTGTGAATCGGCAAAAAAGAAAACAGCCGTTCCGGCTGTCGTCTCCTTCGGGCTCCGCCGCCCGTCACCTGGATGTGACTATGATCGCCTTTCCCCTGACCGATACGTACGCCTTTTCCCCCTCGACTTCATTGCTCACCGCGTACGGATCGTTCCTGGAAAGCTCGTGGTTCCGCAGGGGATATCTGCATCCCTCCGCGGTCACTGTGCACCTGTCCACCGAGAAGACCGAGAAGTAGCCTCCGCCACCTTCTATCTCCACCGTCTCGTCCTCTGCGAACCTGACGGTGTTGCTGCCGTCGCAGATCACGGCCCTTATGCCCTGATCCCTAAGGTGCTCGAGGAAAAACACGTTGGAAATAGTGTGATCCACCCGTCCGCCGGTACCTCCGATAATCGTGATATCCCTGCACCCGAGATCAGCTGCGCGCCCGCATGCGAACATGGTGTCAGTCACGTCCTTCTCGCATGGCAGGACAATGATCTCAGCGCCTTTTTCCTCTTTTCCCTTTCCGGGGATCCTGCCGAGAGAATCGAAGTCACCTACTATGATGCCGGGACGTATCCCGAGCCTTTTGGCCGTTCTCAGCCCTGAGTCAGCGGCTATAATGCAGCAATATCCTTCCGGACTCAGCCATCCGAGCCCCTTTGTGTTGCAGAATCCCCCGGTTATGACGAGAGCCTTCTTTACATCTGTTTTCTCTTCCATTCGGGAACGCTCCTTTGTTCCTCCAGTATCTTCACGTAACTGGCATGGCGGGATCCTGCTATGCCGCCCTGCGACAGTTTTTCAAGTATCGCGCACCCTTCCTCTTTGGTATGGGTGCATTTTCTGTACCTGCACTGTCCTATGAGATCCGCGAACTCCCTGAAGCTTCCCGGCAGTTCATCCGTCGGAATAAAGTTGAACCTTGTGAAATCCAGCAGCGAAAATCCCGGAGTGTCAGCAAGCCAGAAGCTTCCGTTCCCGGTCTCCGTACGGTACAGCTCCACATGGCGCGTAGTATGGCGCCCGCGTTCCGTCTTTCTGCTCACAGAACCCGTCGCAAGCTCGAGTTCCGGGAACAGATATGTCATAAGAGTCGATTTCCCTGCTCCCGAAGCCCCGACAAAGGCCCCGCTCACGTATCCCTTTTCCTGCTGTTTTTCCGTTATCTCCCTGAGAAATCCCGCAAGTTCATCCATTCCGTACCCCGACCCGGCACTCACAAGGAACACCCTGTAGCCGGCAAGTGAGTAGACATCCGCGATCTTCCGGGCTCCGTCCATATCCAGATCCGCCTTGTTGACCACTATCACGGTCTCTATCCCGCAATCCTCCGCTATGACCGTCAGTTTGTCAACTGTCAGCAGGTCGGGTTCGGGCGAAGCCGTGGGTATGACTGCGAAAAGATAGTCAAGGTTTGCAAGCGGCGGACGGATCATGGAGTTTTTCCTTCCGGATATCTCCGATATCACCCAGTCCACCCTTATGTCGCCTTTTTTCCCCCGGCGCTTCCTTCCGGTGCTGTCCGGGGCACCGGTATCCTCAGGCACCTCAAGGGCCTCGTTCATCTCTCCGGCAGGGCTCAGCGTTACAACGTCGCCCACCAGAGGTGAAATGTTCTGAATGCGGAATGAGCCTCTTGCTCTCGCAAGAAGCTCCGTTTCTCCGTCATATCTATCATCGAATACGGGCCTGACGGCATACAGGCCGCCCACGCCCCGGGATATGATCCCTCTGATCAAAGAATCTGCCAATCCGCACCTCAGTTATCGTCGAACCAGTCTTCTGTTTCCTGTTTGCCGCCGGATCCTTCTGTTTCCGATCCCGATTCCGATCCTGAACCTGTTCCGGAATCCGAACCGGACTTTGAATCTCCGTTTTTCTCTTCAGCGGTTTCCACCGGCTTCATATCTTCAGCAGTCGGCTTCGTCGTTCCGTTCCCGGAATAGGACGGGCCTCCCGAAATGGTAAAGTCAACTCTGCTGTAGACAGGAACTGCCGCCCAGGGAGAAACGCTCTGGGTGACCATGGTCCCGACCGGCCTCTCGCTCTTGACGTAAAGCACCGTCCCGGGCTCAAGCTTGCTCTCCATGAGTTTCAGCAGGATCTGTGCCTCGTTCATACCGTTGAAATCAGGAACATACGTTTTTTCCAGCTCAGCGCCCTTGCTCACGTAAAGAATGATCGTGTCGTTCTCTCTGAGCTGGGCACCTGCCTCCGGATCGGTCCGGATCACGTAACCGATATCGAGCACGTCGTTCTCCTCGTACTCGACCTTGACTTTTAGCCCCAGTCTCCTGAGTTCACTCTCAGCGTTCCTGTAGTCCATGACCGTGTAGTCGTCGATGGGTATCATCCTCTCGCCCAGACTGACTTCCAGCTGTATGGTGCATTTCTGCTTTCCGGGAAGCACCTTTCTGGTCTCGTCTGCCGTGGGCTTCTGATTGACGATGACGCCCGCCGGTGCCGTGTCACTGTACACATATGTGACATCCGGCATCGTATAGTAACTTGACGCGCTGAACCACTCCTGAAGCTCTTCGGTATAATAGACTCCGGTGAAGTTGTCCACCGTTATGTTCTTGTAGTCGTTGAGGCTGTTGTTTATTAGCAGCTTGTCGAGGATGTAGTATCCGGCGATGCAGCCTACTATCAGGAAGGCCACCGTCACTCCCATTATAATCGGGAACATGGCCTTGCTCTGCTTGCCGCCTTTTTTCTTCCCGGATCCTGTCGAGCCGTCGGAGCCTGTGCTTTTTCTGCCGGCTTTCTTCTTCTTTTCCTTGAAGACTATCTTCGGATTTTCCCTGAGTTCAGAGATCTGCGCCAGCATCTCCTCAGCCGACTGGTACCGGTCTCCCGGATCCTTTTCCATGGCTCTGAGTATTATCTGTTCCAGACCCACCGGGATGTTCGGATTGAGCTCTCTGGGGCTCTTGGGCTCGTCGTTCACCTGCATCAGGGCCACTGAAACAGGGGAGTCCGCCGTAAACGGCAGCTTGCCCGTAGCCATCTCGTACATCATCACTCCGAGGGAATACAGGTCTGATCTCGCGTCTATCTTCTTCCCGCTTGCCTGCTCCGGGCTTATGTAGAACACGGTGCCGATGGCCTTGTCTGTGACCGTAAGCGTGTCTGCGTTCGGAAGCTTCGCGATACCGAAGTCCGTGACCTTTATGACACCGTTCTTGAGCAGCATGATGTTCTGGGGCTTGATGTCCCTGTGGACTATTTTCTTCTTGTGCGCATGGGCAAGGCCTCTCAGTATCTGGGTCGTATAACCTATGATTTCCTTGAGGCTCAGTATCTCCCTGTGCTCGATATAGCTCTTCAGGGTGATGCCTTCCACGTACTCCATCACGATATACTTGACGTTCTCCCTTACGGAAACGTCGTATATGTTGACTATGTTCTGGTGTGAAAGCATGGCAACGGCCTTAGATTCATTTATGAACCGCTGGACCGACTGAGTATCCGCCGCTATCTCCTCTCTCAGGATCTTCACGGCTACTTCACGTCTCATGAGGGTATCCGTGGCCTTGAACACCACAGCCATTCCCCCGACGCCTATGACCCTTTCTATTCTGTATCTGTTGTCAAATACCTGACCAACGTATCTTTCGTATGATTCCATGTCCGCCTCCGTAATCAGACAGACAGGATGACTGCCGTTATGTTGTCGGGGCCTCCGCGGTCATTCGCGAGGCTGATCAGCTTCTCGCACGCCGCCTTGGCTTCATCGCCGTCCGAGATGTCCTTCACGATGCTGAAGATCTCATCGGCTTCCACCTGGTTCGAAAGACCGTCGCTGCACAGCAGGATCTTGCTTCCGGAAGGCACCAGGAACGGATAGAAATCGCTCTCGATGTCATCCTCGGTACCGACTGCCCTCGTTATTATGTTCTTGTTCGGAGCGGTCCTGGCTTCTTCGTAGGACATCTTTCCGAGATCCACCAGAAACTGTACGTACGAGTGATCCTTGGTGATCTGAGTGATCCCCTTCTCGTCTATGAGGTACAGGCGGCTGTCCCCCACGTTCACCGCATATGCCTTGGTCCCGCATATGATGCAGCTCACGAGAGTAGTGCCCATTCCCTCCAGTTCTCTGTCCTCACCGGCCTTCTTCTTCACGTCGAAATTGGCTCTTTCGACTGCTTTGGCCATGACGGCTGAGAAATCCTGTTCCGACATGCCGATGAACGCGGGGCTGTTCTTCTCCTCCTCTTTTATGAGAGAAGTGTACGAATGTACCGCGATGGATGAGGCGACAGAACCTCCGGCGGCGCCGCCCATGCCGTCGCAAACCACGGCAAACAGGGCGTCCTCGGCAAATTTCGCCACTATGAAGTTGTCCTGGTTCATCTCCCGAACCATTCCCGTATCAGTAGCACCGTAGAAAACCATTGGATCCTCCGATCAAATTATGTATCTTCTTTTTGCTGTATATGTCTGAGCCTCAGCTGCCCGCAGGATGCAGTCACATCCGCGCCCAGCCTTCGGCGTATCGTCGCATTGATGCCTGAGTTCTTCAGTACCTGCCCAAACCGTCCGGCCCTTTCCGCGGATGGAGCTTCCAGCCCCGTCTCCCGGACATCGTTGAGCCTTATGAGGTTCACGTGGCAGGGGGATCTCATCCCCTTTTTGAGTAGGGCGGCCAGTTTGAGGGCATCCTCCTCCGAATCGTTCTTTCCGGAAATGAGGGTATACTCGAAGGTCACCCGTCTTCCGGTCACGTCAAAGTATTCCCGGCACGCGTCGAGCAGCTCGCTTATGCCGTACGCCCTGTTCACGGGCATCAGCGCCGATCTGGTAGCGTCATCCGAAGCGTGGAGCGATACCGAAAGGGTGACGGGAAGTCCCGTTCCCATCAGTTTCCTGATCCCCGGTATCAGTCCGCACGTGGACAGGGCTATGTGTCTCACTCCGAGGCCAAGGCCCTTTTTATCGCTCACCAGGCGGATGAACCTTATGACGTTGTCAAAGTTGTCGAGAGGCTCGCCGGTGCCCATGAGCACCACGCCGTCCACCCGTTCCCCAGTGTCACGACCCGCCATGACCACCTGTCCGTAGATCTCCGAGGCCGTAAGATCCCTGACCTTTCCGAGCAGGGTCGAGGCGCAGAACCTGCAACCCATGGCGCACCCCGCCTGGGACGACACGCACAGGGACGTGCCGTGCTCGTATCTCATGAACACGGACTCCACGCATTCCCCGTCGGTCATCTCAAACAGGTACTTCACGGTACCGTCGATCTTCGACACCTTTTTCTCTGCGATCCTCGGCATGCGGTAGTCGGCTTTTTCGAGAAGCGCGGCCCTAAACACCTGGGGCAGGTCGGTCATCTCCCCGATGCCGTAGCCCTTCGCCATATCGGCGAACAGCTGTTTCGCCCTGTAGGGCTTTTCGCCCAGTCCCGTAACGAAGCCTTCAAGCTCGTCCGGGTACATGGACATGATCTCATTGTTCATCATAGTCAGTCAGTTCTTTCAAGTATCGCGTAGTAGAAGCCGTCGCACCCGTCAGTGTGGGGCAGGAACTGCCTTGAGCATACGCACCTGAACCCGGGATGCTTTTCAAGAAAATCCCCGACAACGTCACCGTTCTCCTCCGGAAGCACCGTACAGGTGCTGTAGACGAGGGTCCCGTGTTCCCTCACGTATCTTGAAGCCCCGTCAAGGATGGCTTTCTGTATCTCCGGCAGTCTCGCGAACTGATCCGGATCCTTGTACCTTATATCGGGCTTCTTGCCCATGACGCCGATACCGGAGCACGGCGCGTCGCACAGCACCCGGTCAGCCTTCCCGAAGAGCTCCGGCAGGGGATCCCTGCCGTCGCGCTGTCCGGTCCCGATGATCGAGATGCCCAGCTTCCCGGCTTCCTTCTCTATGAGGGACAGCTTGTTCCCGTGGATGTCGAGAGACAGGATCCGTCCCCTGTTATCCATGTCCATGGCCATGTAAAAGCTCTTTCCGCCCGGACATGCGCAGGTGTCTATCACGAACTCTCCTGGCCTGGCTCCCACGGCTGACGCAGCAGCGGCGGATGCCGGGTCCTGGACGTACCAGAGGCCCCTTTCCAGACCTTCTCTGGCCTCACGGCCGATGCCGTCCACCAGGACGACTTTTTCCGCAAGGTCTGACAGGCGGGATCCCGGAAGCAGGTCCAGCGCCTCTTCAGGCGTGATTTTCAGGGTATTCACCCTGAGACCGGCGGCGTTTTTCCCGGGCAGGGCACCCATCACTCCGAGCAGGCGGTCTGTTTCGTCCCCGTATGCCGAGAGGAGCCTGAGGGACAGCTTCTCCGACACGGAATGCCTGACCGAAAGTTCCCCGGGAGTGTTCCCTGACGGAAGATCCGCAGGTCTTCCGGCCCGTATGAAGCCTCTGAGCACCGCGTTGACATACCCCCTCCTGTTTTTCGGAAGCAGGCCCACGGTCTCATCCACCGCGGAATATTCGGGGATCCTGTCCATGTATGCGAGCTGATATATACCCAGCCTCAGAGCCGTTACGACGTCGAGGTCAAGTTCCGCGACCGGTCTTTTCGAAAACCGCGATATGATCCAGTCGAGGGTCAGTTTCCTCTCGGTGACCCCGTATACCAGCCTGGTGTAAAGTCCTCTGTCGGCATCCGTCATTCCTTCGCTCCCCTTCAGGGAGACGTCGACTTCAATGTTCGGATATCTGCCGTTTTTCTCTATGGACATCAGCGAAGCCATGGCCTGTGCCCTTGGGTTGGCCCTGTCCGTCATCGCTTCGACGACCTCGATATCATGGCAAGCAGCCTGAGCATCTGCAGGATGCTAGTGGCAAGGGCCGCCACGTAGGTGAGGGCCGCGGCTCTGAGGACTTTCTTCGCCCCGGCAACGGTCTCCCCGTCCACTCCCCCGGACTCGAGGGCCGTGAGCGCCCTTCTGCTGGCATTAATCTCCACCGGCAGAGTCACGAACTGGAACAGTACGCAGGCGGCAAAGAATACGACTCCGATGACGGCCAGCGGCCTGAATGAAAACAGTATCCCCAGGATCACAAGGGGCCACGAGAGTATCGACCCGATCCTTGTCACCGGGATTATGGCCGTCCTGACCTTTATGGGGCCGTATCCGTCGGCATACTGGAGAGCGTGCCCCGCCTCATGGGCCGCCACTCCCACCGCCGCTATCGATTGCTCGGAATATACCGATCCCGAAAGGCTTATGATGTTGGTCTGGGGATTGTAGTTGTCAGTGAGTTCTCCGCCGGTCGGGGCGATGCTCACCCCGGCGCAGTTCCCTGATCCCAGCACCAGCTTTGCGGCCTCATAGCCGCTGAGTCCCGAGGGCGATGGTATCTTGGAATATTTCGAATATGTGCGCTTCACGTATATCTGGGCCGCCAGGGTTATCACGAGGGCGGGTATCATGTATAGCAGATATGAGATATCGAATCCATTTATGTACATAAAAGCGCCCTCCTCTCTGAATTCAGTATTTCAGGACGTCCCCCTGGAAGACCTTTCTTCCGCGGACAAAATCCGCGGCTGCCATCCGCTTTTTGCCTTCAGGTATGACGGACGTCAGCACCACGCTTCCGCTGCCGCATCTCACGGTGATCCCGTTTCTGATGTCTGTAACTGTGCCCGGCGCGGCATCCGCATCGGGGCCGCAGCAGATCCGGGCCTCCGCCACCTTCAGCAGTTTCCCGTCCGCGGTCCGCGTAACGGCGCAGGGCGACGGTGAAAGCCCTCTTACAAGGTCCGCGACCTTTTTTGCCGGTTCCGAGAAATCTATGACCGTATCTTCTTTTTCTATCTTCCTTGCATAAGTCGAAAGGCTGCCGTCCTGAGGTTCCCTCGGCAGATCTTTCCCCGCCATCAGGATGTCGCACACCCTGCACAGCGCGTCTCCTGCGAGGACCGCAAGCCTGTCGTGGACAGTCTCAAGATCGTCACTGTCTCCGATGGAGCATTCCAGCTTAAGGATCATGTCGCCGGTATCCAGCCCGTCGTCCATGTACATGGCCGTTATCCCCGTCACCTTCTCCCCTTCAATGATGGCTCTCTGGATGGGGGCCGCTCCCCTGTACTTCGGCAGGAGGGACGCGTGGGCGTTGATGCACCCGTATTTCGGGAACGCGATCACTTCGTGAGGCAGGATGTTCCCGTAGGCGCACACGAATATGACGTCGGGCTCAAGCTCCTCCAGCACCGGCATCAGGGAACCGTCCCTCAGGGTCCGCGGCTGATATACCGGGATCCCGTGTTCCAGGGCGAACTCCTTCACCGGCGAGTATATGACCTTCATGCCCCGCCCGCTCTGCTTGTCGGCCCTGGTGACGGCGCCAAGCACCCGGACGCCTTTCTTTTCGTAAAGTGATCTCAGGCACGTCTCCGCGATCTCGGGTGTGCCCATGAAAAGTATATTGAGTTCCTTGATCATTTCCCCTTGTTGTATTCTTCCGTGTATTTCATGGCCTCTTCATAGGAAAGGAGCTTAACGGTCCTTTCGGTGAAGAGGTGCCCGTCCAGATGATCCAGCTCGTGGCAGAGACATCTCGCCTCCAGCCCCTCGCCCGTCACCTCGAAGGGCCTTCCCTTCCTGTCCGTGGCCCGGACCGTCACTCTTGCCGGCCGTCTGGTCACTCCCCACACTCCCGGCACTGACAGACATCCCTCGATGTCCTCCTGCTCTCCTTCCGCGGAGACGATCTCCGGATTTATGAAATCCAGGATCTCATCCCCGATGTACAGGACTGCGATCCGTTTAAGGACTCCCACCTGCGGAGCCGCCAGTCCGGCGCCGTCCGCTTGCACGAGGGTCTCCCTCATGTCGTCCAGGAGCCTCGTTATCCGCGGGGTTATCTCCGTGACATATTTGCATTTTTTCGAGAGGACGGGATCGCCCTCTTCCACTATGTTCCTTATAGCCATTTTTCACCGTCTCCGGCTGCTTCGTCATATGGTGCTGGGATTCAGGTCCACCGATATGCCGACGCCGGATCTTCCTTTCCCTGAGTACTGAACCGAGTCGGGAGTCTTTCCGAAGTCTCTGAGGAGCTTCGAAAACAGTTCCCTCGTCGGGCGTCCGAGACTGCATTTCATGACCAGTCTCATCCTATATGTGTTGCTGACCCTGTACACCGGAGCCTCAAATGGCCCGAACAGGATCAGAGGTATGTCTCTGCTGTTTTTCGCGGCCTCCACCACTTTCCCGTACATGTATGCGGCCGCCCTGCCGAGGAGCCCCTCGTCGGGCGAGCTGAGTGTAAGCACGGCTATGTCGCAGAACGGCGGAAATTTCAGGGCCTTCCTAAGCTTTATCTCCTCTTCGTAGAAAGCCTCGTAGTTCTGGCCTGCCGCCTGATACAGGAGCCTGTTCTCCGGATTGTATGTCTGGATCACTGCAAATCCGGGGGTATCGGCCCTTCCTGCCCTGCCTATGACCTGGGTTATCATGGAGAAGGTCCGTTCCCCCGCCCGGTAGTCGTCCGCCATGAACGCTCCGTCCGCGTTCAGGACGCCCACGGTGGCCACCTTCGGGAAATCGTGTCCCTTCGTCACCATCTGGGTCCCGAGCAGAACGTCCGCGTCGCCGCGGCGGAACCGGTCGAGGATCTCCTCGTGCGAGTTCCTGTATGTGGTAGTATCATGATCCATCCGGGCTATCCTCAGGTCCGGGAACATGGCCACGATGTCGTCTTCCGCCTTCTGGGTCCCGCATCCCATGAACATGAAATGCTCCTTCCCGCATTCGGGGCAGACCTTCGGAAGGACCGTTTTGTATCCGCAGGTGTGGCAGACAAGGTATCCGCCTGCCCTCCTGTCGTTCTCAAGCCCGAAAGGCTCCTCATCCGCATCCGGGAGACTGTTTCTGAGCCCGCCCCGCCTTTTGCTGTGGTATGTCAGGGTGACGGAGCAGTTCGGGCACTTTATGCTTTTGCCGCAGCTGCGGCAGCTCACGTAGTTGTTGTATCCCCTTCTGTTCAGGAAGAGTATGGACTGGTTTCCCTTCCGGTGGTCTGATATGAGGCGTCTTGCCAGCACCGATCCCACGGGAGTCAGGTTGCCTTTCTGAAGTTCCTCCCTCATGTCGCAGATCACGACGTCCGGAAGCTTCGCGTCGCCGTATCTCTCCTTCAGTTCCACAAGGGTGTATTTCCCGCTCTTCGCCTTGTAGTAGCTTACCACCGAAGGCGTCGCCGACGCCAGCAGCAGCATCGCGGAGTTCCTTCCGCATCTGTAGCTCGCAACGTCGTGGGCGTAATATTTCGGGTTGGTGTCGCTTTTGTACGTGTACTCCTGCTCCTCGTCTATGAGGATCAGGCCGAGATCCTTCACCGGCGCGAATATGGCCGATCTGGTGCCTATGACCAGGGTCGCTTCCCCCTCCCGGATCCTTCTCCAGGCGTCGTATCTCTCGCTCTGGGAAAGGGCCGAGTGGATCACCGCCACCCTTTCTCCGTATCTGGCCAGGAATATGAGGACCGCCTGCGGCGTCAGGGCTATCTCCGGCACCAGCATTATGACGCCCCTGCCCTCTTCCAGCGCCCTGTCGATCACCTCCAGCATCACATTGGTCTTTCCGGATCCGGTGACGCCGTGGAGCAGTACGGCGCAGGGCTTTTCCCCGTACTTCTCAAGTATCCTGCCGCACGCTTTTTCCTGTGCCTCAGACAGCGCGGGCTTCTTCGACTGGCTGCTGAAGGCGCGCCTTTTGCCGTTCATCCATTCGGTCGTGAAGCGGTTTCTGAAGATCTCCCGCTCCTCCGATATCATGTAGCCCTTCTCGGCGAGCGCGTCAGCGGCCGAACTCACCGCCGCCTTTGAGATCCCGCAGTCCTCGGCGATCTCCTCTTCGGAGGCCTCGCCGCACATTGCAACGTATCTGAGTATCTTTTTCCTGTTTTCCCCTCTTACACCGGATATGAGAGCTTCTGCCGCATCCGGGTCCGCGGGGATGCTGCCTCTCGACAGCACACGGGTCTTCTTTATCTTTCCCATCCCTTTGACGTCGGAGGACCTTTCCAGTTCCCCGGACGCGACCAGGGCCGACAGCTGTCTCGACACGTCTCTCCCCAGTCTGGCGGACAGTTCCGCCTTTGTGAACCGCCTGTTTCCGAAAGCTTCGCGTATCTCATGTACGAGGCCTGTTCTGTCGGCGCCTTCGGACAGCGAATAGTACTCCGTAACCTTTCCGAACGCTCCGGGCGGCACGACCGTCCTGACAGCGTCTCCCATGGTGCAGAGGGTGTGGTCCCTGAGGAAATCGCACAGTCCGAGAAGTTCCCCGTCAAGCACGGGTGCGCCTTCAAGGGTCCTGACCACAGCCTTGAGACCGTTCTCGCCTTCGGCCGTTTCGGAAACGGAGACGCAGAGACCTGTCACGGGCCTGTTCCCCCGTCCGAAGGGAACCTCTACGAAAGTCCCCTCACGGAGTTTTCCGTACAGGTCCGGGGGAACGGAATATGAATAGGGCCTGTCGGCTGAGTATGGCACATCCAGTATGTATACCGAACAGATCCTTTCCATGATTCTCTCCCGCCTTCGCTTTTATCGTAACGTCCTGGCAGCGGATCATTCCGCTTCGCCGAAATTCGCTTCCTCGTCCTCCACCAGTTTCTTGGCGTCCGCGTCGTCCGTAAGGCTGACTTCGGTCCCGTCCGGCTCTATGATCTTGAATTTGCCGTCGTGCAGACCGTTGATGGCCAGCTTCACGGCTTTCTCGTCGCGGTATTCCTTGTCTATCTGCAGCGGCGCCGGACTCTTCTTGTCGCCGTCGCGGCTGGCGAGCTTCTCCGCCTCTTCCTTCATCTCGACATATTCGTCCGTGATGATCCTGGCGCACTTCGCAGTGGCGATGGCCAGAGCGTATCTGTTGAGCCCGCTTTCCTTCTGAAGTTCCTGTATCGATGGATTGATCATGGTGATGTATCTCCTGTCAGTTAATATTCCTTATTTGTTTTCCGTTTTTCCGTAGCCTTCCTCGAACACCTCGCCGGACCTGCAGGTCCTGAGATGCTCCGCCCTTATGACGGAAAGAAGGTCCCTCGCGCACTTGTCTGCCCTGTTCGTCTCGTTTATGAGCAGGTATTCGTATTTCGGGGTCTGGCTCACTTCGAAAAGGGCTCTTTCAAGCCGCCTCTGTATCTCCTCCTCGGTCTCCGTGCCCCGGCCCCTGAGCCTTCTCTCCAGCTCTTCCCTGTCGGGAGCCGTCAGCATTATGGTGACGCAGCCGTCCCTCAGAAGCCTCTTGACCTGTCCGCAGCCGTCCACCTCTATCTCCAGGATCACGTCGCGTCCTTCCTCCGTGATGCGCCTGGTCTCGGATTTCAGGGTCCCGTAGTAGTTGCCGTTGTATTCGGTGTACTCGAGGATCTCCCCGTCCCTTACCATTTTCTCGAACTGCTTCCTGGTCTTGTAGAAGTAGTTGACTCCTTCCTTTTCCCCTTCCCTGGGCTTGCGTGACGTGGCGGACACCGCCACCCCGGTCCGGTCGTATATCTTTCCGAGCTCTTCTATCACGGTGCCCTTACCGCTGCCGGAAGGGCCCGAGATCACGAAGACGAGCCCGTGGTCTCTTTCGGTCATTCTTCCTCACCGTCCCTCTGCTCGCCGCCCGCCAGCCTGGCGGAGACGGTCTCGTTCTGGAGAGCCGACAGGACCACGTGGTCAGAGTCGGTTATGACGAGACACCTGGTCTTCCTGCCGCTGGTGCAGTCTATGGCGCGGCCCGAGTCCTTGGCGTCCTGGACCAGCCTCTTCGCCGGGGACGACTCCGAGTTGATCACGGCCACCACCCTCTCGGCATTTATCATGTTGTTGAATCCGACGTTCACGAATTTCATCAGCCTTACCCTGCCTTATTCCAGATTCTGTATCTGCTCGCGGATCTTCTCGAGCTCCGTCTTCATGTCCACCACTATATGGGCGATCTCCGGGTCCTGTGACTTGGATCCCGCAGTGTTTATCTCGCGGTTTATCTCCTGCACCAGGAAATCCAGTTTCCTTCCCGCCGCCTCGTCGGACCTCAGTATCCCGTCGAGGGCGGTGAAATGGGACCCCAGCCTCACGATCTCCTCGTCTATGGCCGCCCGGTCCGCGAATATGGCGCTTTCGGTGAGTATCCTCTGCTCCGCGATCTCGATGTCGAAGTCCTGCAGCAGCTGGCGTATCCTCTGGACCAGCTTTTCGGGATAATCCTCTATGTCCTTCTCCGAAAGGATCCTGACCCTGTCCGCCATCGTCTTGAGGCCTTCCGCCTTCTTCATTATGTCGAGACACAGCCTCTCGCCCTCGGCCTTCCTCATATCCGAAAAGACCTCTATGGCGGCTTCAAGCACGGGCTTCACCTCGGCCCAGTCCCGCTCCATGTCGTCGTCGGCCTTCTTCATGATGAAGATGTCCCTGTTCGCCGCCACCTTCATGGCGGTGATGTCGTCCTTCAGGCCGAACCTGTCCCTGAGCTTCTCGAGGGCGGTGATGTACGAGGCCGCCGCTCCCTCGTCGATGTCGATCTCCAGGCCCTTCTGGACCAGCACGTCGACGCCTATGTAAACTTCCACCTTGCCTCTGGTGATCCCCTTCTCCGAGACAAAGGTCCTCACCCTGTCCTCGAGGAAGGAGTACATCCTCGGCAGCTTGACGGTAACGTCGAGATACCGTGAATTGACGCTCTTTATCTCCGCCGTTATATCCAGGGATGCGTCCGACGAAAGGCTCCTTGCCCTGCCGAACGCGGTCATGCTCTTTAACATTCAGTTCACTCCGCCGTTCCTGTCCTCTCCCTAAGGAAAAGTCCATAAATTTTCAGAATATATTATATACCAAGTATCATGCCGCTGTCAATAAAAACGGGGCATTATGCCCTGTTCGTACCGGCTTTTCCCGGAAACAGAAAAGGCCCGGTCCGCAGGGGACCGGAAACAGCCTATTTCCGTATCTTCAGTTTCTTTCTCAGCACCTTCACATAGAAGCTGATGCACTTTGTGACGGTGAAATCGAACAGCACGAACATCGCGGTGCCTATCACCATGGTCAGGATATCCAGGGAATAGTAGTCATCCCCGGCCAGGAAAACGAACTTCCCGAGGAGAAGGCATCCCAGGAGCATCAGATCCATCATCACTATCTTTATGACGAACGCCGGGATCTTCGGCAGCTTTTCGATATATCCCTTGAGGATGGGGTAAGCCGCGCCGAACAGCACGTATTCTATGGCGTAGAGCTTGTCGGGCAGGAGCAGCACCGCCAGGGCGGAGGTCACCGCCCCGAAAAGCCAGGCATAGCCGGAGCCGGTCTCTATGACCACGAGCACGGTTATGAGGGCGGTCATCATTATGGCCGTCAGATCCAGCGGGGTCATGCAGCATACATAGAGCAGCCCGATCGAAAGGGCCGCCAGGATCCCCGACAGGGCGATCCTTCTTGCGGGAGACGCGGTCATGCCTTTCATCACCCGCACCTCACGCAGTCGCTGCCGCAGCATTCGCAGCAGGCGTCGCAGCAGATCAGAGCGGAGCACAGGGTGCATACGTCGCAGCCCCCGTCCGTAGACGTGGTCCTGTAGCCGGAACCGTAGTCAGACGAACGCTGCTGGAGTTTTTTCCTGGCCTCGGCGTATTCCTCGTTCGAAGGGTCCAGATAGCATGCGATCTCGATATGCCTGAGGGCGTCGTGATAGTATCCCCTGTGGACCAGTATGCATCCCTTCAGATAGTTCCATTCCGCCCCCCGGTCCGAAGCCGCGGTGGAGTTGATCTGATATTCGGCATCCGCATAGTTGCCTTCGTTTATCAGCCTGCGGATCTCATAGAAGGAGGTGGTGCCGGACGCGGAGTATGAGCTGTAACCCGAAGAGGCGTTCGAGCTCCTTCCCTGTCTTTCCCTCTGGATGGTGTCGTAGGCCTCGTTTATCTCTTTCATCTTCTCTTCGCTGTCCTCGGCCTGGGCCGCGGACCCCGAAGCGAAATTGTCCGGGTGGTACTGTCTCGCCAGTTTCCTGTACGCTCTTTTTATCTCGTCGTCCGTAGCGCTCCTCGGTATCCCGAGCACCTGGTACGGATCTCTCATCTCTGTTCCAAACTTCCTTTCGGTGTGGATTCGCTTTTCTTGCCTGTCTTGCCGAGTATGTTATCCATCGTGCGCGGCATTCCCAGATACACGATGTTCTTTATTATGGGCGTCATGGGATGGGACGGGTCCAGGGCCTCGGCCGCCTCTCCCATCTCCGAGAGAGTCAGGGGGAGGGATATCCTCAGGCTGTCCTTCACCAGCGGGGACAGTTCCCCGCCGGAGAGCGCCATGTCTCCCCATCCCGCCGCCAGGGGATTGTACCTGTGTTTTCCGATGTCATCGCCGAGATCGTCCGCAGCATCGCATATGTATATGAACCGTCCGCAGGCGTCTCCCGCCTTCTCCGCCAGAGCCTTCCTGTCTCCCTCCAGCCCCGCCGAGAAGATGTACGACAGCACCTCACCGAAGGCACCCGCAGTCTCGTCGGCCGACGGGCATCCGGCCTCTTCCAGTCCGGAAAGGTTGCGGATGAGCCCGAACACGGCCTCCCCGGCCCCCTCGGGGAATATGTCCTTCCCGGCGGCCTTCTCCGCTTTTCCGAGCATGCTCCTCACGAAGGGGAGAGTGAGCCCGGCTCTCAGTCTTCTTGCCCCGCCTTCGTCCTTCATGTCGTCCTCCAGCTTCGCGCGGGTTATGAGGACGGAAGCTGCGGCGCCGTAGGCCAGGCACGGGTTGTCCCGGACAGTCAGCCGCTTCTCCTTCATATGCATGACGCATCTGCGGCTTTCGTACTCGGGGATCACTCCCTCGACTGCCATCCGGAAGGCGCACAGGAAAGTGAGGTCGTATGAAAGCGTCATCCGGGCGGTCTGTCCCCCGGACCTGCCCAGCGCCCTGCAAAGGCCGCAGTATACAGCTTTGTATCTCTCGTATTCGCCGACCTTCAGCTCCGGGACATATGGCCTTACGTAACCGTACACGGCTCCGCCTCCTCTCCTGTTTTTCCCATTATACCACAATCCGGTCCCGCATGGAAGTGCGGCGCGACCAACGCCACAAAAACTATTGAATGCACGCGCGGTTTTTGGTATACTATAGGATGGATTAGGAGTATTTCTAGCAAAGGAAACATGACCATGAAGAACAATCACGTGTGGAGGACCATCGCCATAATAGCGGTTTACGGCTTTGTCACCGTGCTCTTCATCGGAAGGCTCATATACCTTCAGGTGTCGGGGCAGGACTACTACAGCATGTCCATGCCTTCAAGACAGTACACCAGGACCGTTTCCATACAGGCCCAGAGAGGCGAGATATACGACAGGAACGGCAGGCCCCTCGTGGTGAACCACTATTCCTACGACATTTCCGCCGACTACTCCTCAAAGCCGTCCTCCGGCAGGGAATTCAACGACATGCTGCTGGACTTCCTGCTGTGCGCCGACAGATCCGGAGCGGACGTCGCGGAGCCGAAGGACTCCCTTGAAGTCGAAGTCCTCGCTGACGGCCTTCACTTCACCAAGCCCGAGGGCTTTGAAGAGACGGTCCGCGGCAAAAGATACGCCAAGCTCGTGAGCGAACTGCATCCGAAGGCAAGCGAAGGCACGGACGGTGAAGGGGCGGTGCTGCTGAAGTATTTCGGCATCACGTCCGAGGAAAAGGGCGCGTCGGGAAAGACGGAGACCTTCTGCAACTACACATGGGCCAATGCGAAAAGGCTGTTCCTCATAAGGCTCGACATGGAGCTGTCCGGGTTCTCCCCAGCCCAGCCCTACGTGCTGGCGTCAAATGCCACCACGGATCTTATCGCGGCAGTCGAGGAAAAATACTCCGCAGGATTTCTCGTGAGCGTCCGCAGCTCAAGGCAGTATCTCTATCCGGGATACGCCTCCCACATCCTGGGACTGGTTAACAAGATCCCGGCCGCGGAGCTGGAACAGTATACGGAGAAGGGCTATCCCATGGACGCCGTAGTGGGCATCTCGGGCGCCGAGGCTGCCTTCGAGGATTATCTGAGGGGATCTGACGGGACCCTGACCATCACGGAAGACGAGTATGGTAACGTGCTCAGCGCCGAAGTGACAAAGGAACCGAGCCCGGGGCACGACGTATATCTGACCATCGATATCGACATGCAGATGACCGCCGAGCGTGCCCTGGCGGAAAACATAATGAAGATCAGGGAGGAAGCGGACCCCGACAAGCCGCTGACCGGCGAGGACGCGTACTCGGGGGCTCTGACCGTGCTTGACGCCGACACCTTCGAAGTGCTGTCCCTGTGCTCCTATCCGACCTTCAATCTGGCCACGTTCTCCAGGGACTATCCCTATCTCAGCAACGACCAGCTGAAGCCCATGTTCAACCGGGCCCTCACCGGAGCCTACGCTCCCGGTTCCACGTTCAAGATCGGAGTCGCGGTGGCGGCCCTGTCCGAAGGGACCATCACCAAGGATACGATCATAGAGGATGAGGGCATATACAGATATTACGAAAATTCAAAATACACCCCGAGATGCTGGCTCTACCTGCTGACGAACGGTCAGCAGACCCATGGCAGGATCAATGTCGTTGAAGCGATCCAGGAATCATGCAACTACTTCTTCTACGAGGTGGGCCGCAACCTGACCATATCCAAGATGAACGAATACTGCAGGAAGTACGGTCTGGGCCAGCCCACGGGCATCGAGCTGCCGGAATCCACCGGCATACTTGCAGGCCCCGATTACAGGGCCGAGAACGGTCTCGGCCAGTGGAGCCCCGGTGACACTCTCCAGGCCGCCATCGGCCAGTCGGACAACCAGTTCACTCCGCTGCAGATTTCGATATACCTTGCCACGGTGCTGAACGGAGGTACCAGATACTCCGCCAGCATCCTGCACAGCGTGAAGGACTACGCCACTGGACGGGTCATATACTCAAGGACCCCGAAGGTGCTTGATACGGTGGATATCGGCCGGGACATCCTCAGCACCGTCAAGGAAGGGATGAGAGGCGTTATGGACAACGGCTCCGCAGCCTCCGTCTTCAGGGGATACGAGATCTCCGTCGGAGGAAAGACCGGTACCGCCCAGGTATACGAGAACAAGTCCGACAACGGCATCATGACCGCGTTCGCTCCTTTCGAAAACCCCGAGATCGTGGTGACCTGCGTCATCGAGCAGGGTTCCGGAGGCACCCAGGCCGGATATGCCGTGAGAGACGTGATGGACTACTATTTCAGAGAACAGATCGCAGCCCTGAGGGAAGCCCGGGGCGAAAATTAGGATATATTCAGACCGGAGGCCCCATGCCCGATACAGAAAAGATCTCGGAGATCCTCAGAAAACTATACCCGGACGCCCTGTGCTCCCTGGAGCACGGAGGGGATCCCTGGCGGCTGCTGATACAGGCCAGGCTCTCCGCCCAGTGCACTGACGAGCGGGTCAATATAGTATCCGTACCCCTTTTCGCGAGATATCCGGACGCCCGTTCGATGGCGGACTCCGATATATCCGAACTCGAAGACATCATCCGCCCCTGCGGTCTCTACCGCACCAAGGCAGCCAGCTGCCGCGAGATGTCCCGGATCATATGCGAAAGGCATGGCGGAAAAGTCCCGCGCACCATGGACGAGCTGCTGGCCCTTCCCGGAGTGGGAAGGAAGATCGCCAACCTGGTGCTGGGGGACGTTTACGGCATGCCGGGGATCGTCGCCGACACCCACTGCATACGGATCAACGGAAGGCTGGGATACTACCCCGAAGAAATGAAGGATCCCCTGAAGACCGAGATGATACTCGACGGGATCATACCGAAGGAGGAGCAGGCCGATTACTGTCACAGGATGGTCCTGTTCGGCAGGGAATGGTGCATGGCGAGAAGGCCCCGGTGTCCGGAATGCCCTCTCAGGGAGCTGTGCGCCCGCGGAAGGAACACGGAAGAAGAACGGAAACGGAATGGATGAAATAAGGATAAAGATACCGGACGCCGTCATATTCGCGGCGGACCGGCTGGAATCGGCGGGACACACCGCCTATCTCGTGGGCGGCTGCGTCAGGGACGCCGTCATGGGGACCGAGCCCAAGGACTATGATCTCTGCACCTCTGCCCTGCCCGGACAGATGCTTGAGATATTCTCCGACTGCAGACTGGTGGAGACGGGTCTCAGGCACGGGACGGTGACTCTCGTGAAGGACGGTATGAACATCGAGATAACCACCTACCGCCTTGACGGCGCTTACAGGGACGGCCGCCACCCGGAGAAGGTCACCTTCACTGACCGGATATCAGACGACCTGAAGCGCCGGGATTTCACGATCAACGCCATGGCGTGGTCGCCGGAGCGGGGTCTCCTCGATCTGTTCGGCGGTCAGGCCGACATCCTGTCCGGCACCATCCGCTGCGTCGGGCGGGCGAAAGACAGGTTCTCGGAGGACGGGCTCCGCATACTGAGGGCCCTGAGGTTCTCCTCTTCACTGGGATTCACCCCGGATCCCGAGTGCGAGGATGCCGCCCGGGAATGCTCATACATGCTTGACATGATATCGAGAGAGCGGATCTTCGCGGAACTGGTGAAGACCCTCGAGGGGCAGGACGCCTCCCGGGTGTTTTTCAGATACGCGGGCATCGCGGCGCGGGCTCTGGACCCCGGCCTTGATCCCGACATCATTTCTAAAGGCGGTTTAAAATTAAAGCGTGACACCGGCTCCCCGGATGCCCTCATGAGGCTGGCCGTACTGCTTGACGATGTGGATGCGGACCGTGCGGGAAAGATCTTCTCATCCCTAAAGCCTTCGAGAGCAGGGGCAAAACGGTTCGGCGCCTTCCTTGAGTACAGAGGGAAGGAAGTCACGTCCGAGTATGACTTTCTCAGGATGATAAGCCGGACAGACGATTTCTTCCCATTCGACTTCGTGAGATACGAATTCATGTGCGGCAGGATCGGCGCGGAGGAGGCGGAAGCCGGCCGTGACACGGTGGAAAAGATCCTCAGGGAAAATGTCCCCAGGCGGCTTTCGGCCCTTGACGTCACCGGAGCCGAACTGTCGGCGGCAGGCCTTTCGGGCCAGGAGATCGGCAGATGCCTCGAACACCTTCTGGATCTTGTAATGAGAAAAGAGATACCCAACAGGAAGACCGCTCTCCTCGCAAAAGCCGCAGGCTTCGGCCGCACGGCGGAAAAGGACACGGGTTTCGGGACCTGCGAGACCTGTGAATTCTACGACGACAAGTGGGGAGACGGCGTGCTCGAGTGCACGAAGGATCTTGACGAGGACGAACTGTACCGGAATCTCAGTGATCCCGGGGCCCGCTGCCCCTACTATAAATACTATGACGAATATAAATCTGTCAGAAATCAGAACTGACCGAAAGGACCGGTAGATATGGACTCATCTGAAAGCAAAACATTCCACGTGTTCAATCCATGCGCGGGAAAAGTGAAATCCTACCAGAAGGCTCTGAGATCCGTCATGGATTCGGGAGCCGAGATATTCGGGCTCGAATACCAGAGCACGAAAGACGCGGTCTGCGCCCTGCTGGCGGAGCATCCTGACGCACACATCGTCGTTCACGGCGGCGACGGCACCGTATTCGATGCCGTGAACGGGATCATGGAGAGCGGGGCCGGCCGGACCTGCTCATTCTCGGTGATCCCCACCGGCAGCGGTAACGATTTCTCGGCCTACATGAACTCCGGAGCGGCAGCCGAAGAGGGGATATCCGTGGATGCGCCCGTGGAGATAGACCTGATCCGCACGGTCACCGACGGCAAGACCAGATATTTCGCCAACATGATGAACGTGGGGTTCGACTGCTCGGTGGTATGGGAGACCTACTCCATGAAGGACAACAAGGTCATACGCGGAAAGCTGGCGTATATCTCCGGAGTGGGAAAGGTCCTCAAAAAGAAAGAGACCATGTCCGCGAAGATCCGCCTCGAAGGCTGCGTCGATATCGGAACGGGAGAGCCCGCCGGGGACGTCGAGCTCGACAAGGACATTCTCCTCACTGCCATCGGGAACTCCAAGTACTGCGGCGGAGGCTTCAAGGCCCTTCCGAACGCAAAAGTCACCGACGGCCTTATGGACGTTCTGGTCATCGACGACGTGACCGTCCCCAAATTCGCCTCCCTCATAGTGGACTACCGGGCCGGCACCTACGTGTCTCCCGAAGGCGTGCTTAAGAAAAGATTCAGGGAGCCTTTCTCATGCTTCAGGTGTGAAAGGATGATCCTCGAAAAGCCGGAGAGGATCTGCCTCGACGGCGAGATCTTCAGCACCGGGGACGAGAGAAGAGTCGTTATCGACGTCGTGCCCAGGGCGGTAAGGTATATAGCGATCTAAGAAGATGGAAACCAAGCGATTCACCAAGAACGATTCCGGGTTCGTCTGTGCGAACTGCGGCGCCAGGGTGGAGGAGCTGGGATACACTTCCCGCAACCACTGCCCGAAGTGTCTCTGTTCCCTTCACCTGGATCTCTACCCGGGCGACAGGGCCGCCGGATGCGGCGGCATCATGGATCCCGTGTCCGCGGAGCCGGATCCGAGGAAAGGCTTCGTCATCACCCACAGATGCAGGAAATGCGGCGCCCTGAAAAGGAACAGAGCTGCCAAGGATGACAACGGAGACCTGCTCATTGCGCTCACCGTCAACGGACGTTAACAAAAAATAAAAGAGAGGAGATACTCGGATGAAAAAGATCATCGCGGCACTGTCTCTTCTCTTTTCTGTTTCAGCGGTCATCATTCTCCTCTCCGGACCGGTCACGGCGGAAGCGCCTCGTGACAGCTATTCCGGACTTTCGGACGAGTTGAGGCACTATGACGAGGCCTTCGAGGCGATCCGCAGCGGAGCCCTTGAGGGGGAGATGGTGATAAACATGTCATTCGAGGGGATCCGGGAAAAGGACATAGTCCCGCTGTTCACCGATGTCATCTCCTCCTGTCCCGAGCTTTTCTTCATAAACAGCACCTTTTCATATTCGTACACCACCTTTCCGCCCGATCACCCGGTGAACAGCATAACCCTTTCCTACAGGATGCAGGGACGGGAACTGAGAGAGGCGCAGGCGTATTACGAAAAGGAAGTCTCCCGGCTGGCGGCCTCCATCGACCCGTCGCTTTCCGATGCGGAAAAGGCTCTCTTCGTACACGATTACCTGATCTCCGTTTACTCGTATGACACGGACCTCAGAGTCTATGACACCTACGGTCTCATAACCGGGGGCTCAGGGGTGTGCAGGGCCTATTCCCTGCTCTACATGGACGTGCTCGGGCGGCTGGGCATAGACTGTGCCATGGTCATAAGCGACGAGATGGTGCATGCCTGGAACATAGTGAAGATAGACGGAAGATGGTACCATGTGGACCTGACATATGACGATCCGCTGCCGGAAAGGACCGGTCAGGTGCTCCACGACTATTTCCTTCTCTCCGACGAGGAGATCGCAGGCGCTGAAAAGCCCCATTCAGGCTGGAGATCGGTCATTCAGTGCGCCCTTCCCTATTCCGGCAGGACGTTCTGGGCAGGAATAAAGTCAAGGATGGCTTACCAGTCCGGATACTGGTATTATATCGACGAAGGCTCAAGGAGCCTTATGAGGGTCTCGGCAGGTTCCGGAAAGACCCGGGTGACGTCCGTGACCGAAAGGTGGTACAATGACCCGTCCCGGACGGTGTCCTGGGCGGGGATGTTCGCTTCGACCGCGGCATACGGCGGATACGTCATCTACAACACACCGGACGCGGTCATGGCCTTCGACCCGTCGGCCGGCACGGTCGCGGAGATCCTTTCCTTCGGGGATGACCGGCAGATCATCGGTATCGCGGTCTCGGGCGACGAGCTTCTGTGCCAGACCGGCTTCAACGTGAATGCGGACAACCGCAACAGCACGGAACACATACCTCTCGGGGATCTCGATTTCAGCGGACGTGAAAAAAACAGGCTTCCCTTTTCCGACGTATCCTCCTCGGATCCGTACTACAGCGCCATCCTTTACGTATATGAGAACGGGCTGTTCCGCGGCGTGTCCGAAACAGAATTCGCCCCGGAGGCGGGCCTGACCCGTGCCATGTTCGTCACGGTTCTGGGACGTCTCGCCGGCGCTGACCGGAGTAAATATGAGAATTCTGTCTTCAGTGACGTTCCCGAAGGGGAATGGTACACGGCCTGGGTGACCTGGGCATACAGCGAGGGGCTCGTCTCAGGCACCGGAAAGGGAAAGTTTTCGCCGGACTCACCCCTCACCAGGGAACAGATGTACAAGATGGCCCATTCGTTCCTTCTGAAGTACCTCGAGACGAATGATTTTACAGTTGTAGAACCGTCTGACGTCCCGGACTTCGGGAAGATCTCGCCGTGGGCAAGGGAGGCGGTATGCTTCTGCTACAGTCTTGACATCATGAAAGACCTGCCGGCCGGCCGGGAGCTGAGGCCCCTGGACCGCGCGTCGAGGAAGGAAGCGGCGTTCGTGGTTTCCGAACTCAGCAGGGTCATCGGAAATATTCCTATTGACAATTGATAATCACTGTGCTAAAATTTTCACACTCGCACATAACAAACGGAAGCATAGCTCAGTCGGTCAGAGCGTTCGGTTCACATCCGAGAGGTCTTGGGTTCGAGCCCCAATGTTTCCAGTTGGCCCAGTAGCTCAGTTGGTTAGAGCGCTAGCCTGTCACGCTAGAGGTCACGGGTTCGAGCCCCGTCTGGGTCGTGGATGATGTGCGTGTACCGCGCGGATTTAGCTCATTTGGTAGAGCGCGACCTTGCCAAGGTCGAGGTGGCGGGTTCGAGCCCCGTAATCCGCTTGAATATCAAAAAGAGAAGGTCAGGACTTACTGAAGCCACCTTCTCTTTTTCGTCTTATACGGGTTTTTCTGCCAGCACCGCCACAAAGGACGGGATGTTCTTTTCGTGAAGATTGCCCAAGCTGTTGGTATCCTCATACAGGTCCCTGATGATGAACCCGGCTCTAAGCTGTCCTCCGATCTGCTCCTCCAGAGTATGGGAGAACTGGATCCCCCAGTCACCTTCCATGCAGTACTCGTAGAGTTCCCTGTCGGCCGTCGGATCGAACGGAAGAGATCTGACGATCTTTTCCTCACCTTCATCCAAGATATAGTTGATGCCGGTGTCATATCCGCCGAGTAGCCTGCCGCCCGGTTTCAGCACCCTGAAGCACTCCCGGAACACGGGCTCCGTCTCCCTGATGTAGCAGTTCGATACCGGATGGAATATGAGGTCAAAGGAACCCTCCGGAAAAGGGAGCGGTTCTGTCATGTCCAGGCACAGGATACTGACTCCGTATCCCTCCCGCTGAGCGACTTTTCTCTCGCTCTCGCACTGCTCCTGCGAATAATCCAGCACAGTGCATTCCGCTCCCAGAGCAGCGAATACCGGGATCTGCTGTCCTCCCCCGCTCGCAAGCCCCAGGACCTTCTTTCCCGAAAGCTCCCCGAACCATCCGCGGGGCACCGCCCTGACCGGTGTGAGCTTCACAGACCAGTTGCCGTTCTTTGCGCCGAGATATTCCTCATGGGACAGCGGCTGTCCCCATTCCCATCCTTCGCGGCACCACCTGTCTATCGTCTCGGAGTTGATCTTCTGGTATTCCATCTCATCCCTCTCCCGGGAAACTGCCCGGCACATATCCTGCATGCCTCATGTAGAAAGCCAGAGCCGTCCCGGTGAACGCATGTGTGAATTCGCCCGTTCCGAACGACCGGACGACCTGTTCCCTCGGCAGGAGCATGAAGTTCAGGACCTCGTCCGCATCCAGATGCTGGCTGCCGGTCTGGACAAGATCCTCCGCGAGGAAAACGTGGAAATGGTTCTTGAACAGGGCCGGATTGGGGCTGCACCGCCCGAGCTCGGTGATCCGACCAGCCCGGAAGCCGGTCTCCTCCAGGAGCTCCCGCCGGGCCGTGTCTGAAGGGTCTTCGCCGGGATCCCCGACTCCGCCCGGAAATTCCACCGTGATGCGGTCTTCCCCGTGCCGCCACTGTCTGACCATGACAAATCTGTCCTCATATACAGGCACGATGACCACCCATTCCGGTGCGGTCATCGCCACATAATCCCCTTCCATGCCGGCTGACGACTTTTCGTGCTGCATATGCACGTCGAAAACCGGAGTGTGGAGGATCTTTTTCTTTTTCAGGGTCTTCCATATAAGCTTCGCGTCATCCATTTGCAGCTCCGCCCGCCTGTGTGAAGTACAGTACTGTTATGACTATGATGGCCACGGCCATGACCGACCACATGATGACTGACACATATGAGCTCGCGCCCTTCACCCCTCCGGTCTTCATGTCCAGGAAACGCATCACCGGGACGAACAGGAAACATACCGAGTATACTATCAGCAGAGTCCCTACAGAAATACCGCCGTTGCTTATGAGGTAGATCACTCCGAAAATGACGGCTGCGAGGCATATCCCCAGCTCGATCCACTTATATTTGCTGAAAGGCTTCATTCCCTCCGTCTGTTTTGAGGGTGCCGCTTCCCGCTCTTTTTCTTCCGTCTGCTTGTTTTTGTCATCTTCCATAGTATTTCTAAGCTCCTCTTCTCTGGGCGCGTCTCCTTGAGTTTCTGCTGCCCGCTTTCTCCGCCTCTTCCCTGTCGCGCCTCACTGCCAGCACCACCAGCGTTACGGTAAGCACCGCCACGGCTGCCGTCGAAAGGATCACTATCACAGTCATGCGTCTGCCGTCGTTTCCGGGCTCTTCCGTCTCTTCCTCAAATCCCCTGAAGGTCCTCTCGAGTTCAGTCACGCCATCGGTGCTGCTGTACGCAGTCACGGAAAAAAGCTCGAACGAAATGTCGCCGCCGGTATACACTTCAGCACCGACATACCCGATCTCATCCAAGTGTTCGTATTCCCCGAGACTGCACACAGCGCGGATCCTCTCGCCGTACCTGACGTCAGGCACGCTGAATTCCGCCCTGTAGTCTTCGGATCCCATGAAGAACTGGACTGACAGTGAATCCCCTTCGTCTCCGGACGCTTCTGCAGGTACCACCGCAAATTCGAATTCGACGGCGTCCACGTAGGACAGATCCAGTCCGCTGTCAAAGTCCCTTATTATGACGCCTGCGCCGCCTGTATCTCCGGTCATGCCTCCGCTGCCGGCGTATATATCTGATCTCAAAACCCTGTACGCGCCCGGCCGGGCGTCGGACAGAGCTGTGTAATCCGTTGTCAGGAGACCTATGCCGCCTCCCGCGATCCATCCCATGGAATGGTATTTATCCGAAAAATCCCAGATCCTGTATGAGCCTTCCCACCGGCGGTCATCCGGTGCTGACGTCTCGTATCCGGAAATGAAATCTCCCAGTCCCGACGCCACCCTGAACGTATCGTAGAATTCCTTGTCGTTCGCTGCATCGAGTCCGTCGACGGAAAGGAATATGACGCGTTCGTCGCCGAGGCCGTCCAGAAGATCTCTGTATACCTCGAATACGTCACTGCCGGATCCGTCATCAGGCCGGTAGCTCTCCCCGGATGGAGCATACATGCACATCAGCTTCGGCCTGTACAGCTCGAGCCTGGAAAGGCTGTCAGTCAGCTCCCCGATCTCCTTAAGATACGTCTCCTCATCCGTGACCGGCGTCATGAGATACCAAGGGAAACTGCCTATGCTCTCAAGTTCCCGGGCGAACATCACGGCGGATGTGCCGAGGTCACCGGGGATATCCACAGCCACTTTCAGTGCCATGTCCTTCCCGGAAGCAGCGTTGTATGCCACCCTTGCCAGCTCGGCCCGGGCATACATCTCCTCAGGCATACTGTCCATGTCCGGGTGGATGGCACTCACCGAGCTGTCAAGGACTATGCCTTCGATGCCGAGATACCTGTCGCACACATATCCGATAAGGGACGAATAGAGCGAAAGCTCATCCGTACCGTATATGTCGATCCCGACCCTGCCGTCTCCCGTCATGGATCCGAAGGACTCCACCGGTCTCTTCATCATTATCCTGAAGTATACCTTCATTCCTGCCGACAGGTAGAAATCCACATCAGCGTCAAGCCTGGATAACACTGTCTTTGAGAGACGGATCTGCCGGGAAGATTCTCCTGCGGTATACGTCAGGGGCACGGTCTGGTCTCCTGCCCCGTCGGAAGCGATGAGTTCGTCCAGCGAAACATCTATCATCACATGAGACACATTGGTCGAGAAGACTCCCGCGTTCGACGCTCCGTGGAGGCCCACCTTCGTAGGCGCCTGTATATCGGAGGCCTGAGCCGCGTCCGGATACCTGGGCTGGCAGATCTCATACGCGGCGCCTCCGTATTCAACTGCGCACGCATATTTCGCCAGGACGCTGTCCTGAGCCGTTGCCATGATCTCGCAGGTATATTCGAATCTTGTTGAGAGGTTTATGCGCCCGATCTCCGTATATTTCTGCTTTTCCTGTACGGTACCGGTCACTTCATAGAAAACGATCTCTCCCTCACCATAGTCCTTCATGGCATCTCTGGTGACGGATCCGCTGAATCTCACGGCTCCGCTCTCTTTTGTTATGGATTTTATCTTTCCTATCCCGTCATGAACGGGTTTTGCGGAATCTATCCACATCGCTTTAAGCGAGTCTATCGAAAAAGTCCTTTCATACTCCGCGTTCACGAATCTGAGATACAGATCCATGACGGTGCCGGTTATCTCCACAGGTATGAGGAACGTCCCGTCCCCGCTGACCGTCACGGCTTTTTCCCAGTGTATCTCGTCCCTGCTGTCCTCGATATACGTGATCCCCGCATAGAGCGAAGCATTCCTGATGTCGCTGAGGCTTACCGCCAGATACAGCCGGCTTCCTCCTGAAGCCACCTCGGACACCACTATCCTTCCTCCGAGAAGGATATCCGAACGTCCGACTCCAGAGATGCCGTCCGCTTCACAGGCACGGCGCTCCCTGATCATTGCAGGCTCTCCCGTGGCGGGATCCGCGTCCGAATACTCCTCTGAGATATAGCTCAGGCTGTCCACTGCGTACTTTTCGGAATACCCGAACCCGGGAGCCTGCTCCTCGGTCGCAAAGGGCCTCGTGACCCTCAGCTGCATTGGAGGGTATCCGGCCTCGAAATTCAGTTCGAACGTCAGCTTTTCCGCATATCCCGACACGTTCGCAAGATCGATCCGGACGATGGAGAACCTCTTCGTTGTCCCCGGCCTCTCTATCACGGTCTCGGCAGTATACTCGCCATCCGACGTGACGAGGGTGGTGTGCGAGATGTATCCGGAGCAGTTGTCCGCCTTTCCTATGACCGCGACCCCGAACGTCAGGGAGCCGATATCGTTCAGCTTTATCTTGTCCGCCTTCAGGTCCATCGTCACCGCTATCCGCCGGTACGGCAGCGTCGTTTCGCTGCCCACGATGCACCATACGGCCTCAATGCCGTTGATGGTCCTGGTCCGGAGCTCCGCCGGGATCCCGGAAAGAGATACATTGTCCGCATTCATGGTGAACATGACCGCCCCGTCTTCCGAGCCAGGCAGGAACGCTTCCGCCTCATATCCTGAATACCCGCTCACCGCGTAGGACCTGACCTGCAGCTTTTCGGAGCTGCCTGCGGCAGCAGCCGGGAAGAGGACCAGCAGGCACAGTACGGCCGATATCACGATGACAAATGCTCTTTTCACTGACACCAAGGCTGATCCCTTCTTTCCTTAAATATATGCGCGGTAAGTCCGCGCGATGCTTTCCTCAATTTTAGCATAGCGAAAAAAGCGTGTCAACAAAACCTCTTACGAACGGACCGGAAGAACCGAAAAAATGAGTTTAAACCCGAGATTAACCGAGATTTTCGGGCAAAAAACGCCGATTTTGAGAGATTTTATGGGTATAAATCAAAATAACCGAAATTTTTTCAAAAAAAGTATTGACAAGCATTTTGGGCGATGCTATAATGCGAACCGTTCGAATCTCAATATTCTAATTTGGAGGAATAAACCATGCCCACATATATGGCAAAACCTGAGACTGTAGAGCGCAACTGGTACATCCTTGATGCAGCAGGCAAACCGCTCGGAAAAACAGCAGTCACAGCAGCGAACATTCTCCGCGGCAAGCATCGCCCGGAATTCACACCCCACGTCGACTGCGGCGAATTCGTAGTCATCATCAACTGCGAAAAGGCAGTTCTCACCGGCAAGAAGCTCGATCAGAAGTTCTACCGCACACACTCCGGCTACATCGGCGGACTGAAGGAAACATCCTACCGCAAGCTCATGGCCACCAGGCCCGAAAAGGCAATGGTCCTTGCAGTCAAGGGAATGCTCCCCCACAACTCCATCGGTGACAAGGCCATCACCAGACTCAAGGTATACGCCGGCTCAGAGCACGCTCAGCAGGCTCAGAAGCCCGTAGCCATCGAAGTCGAGATGTAAGAAAGGACAGGTACAGATAATGTATACAAGTGCTAAACCTTATTTCTACGGTACCGGCAGAAGAAAGAGCTCTGTTGCAAGAGTCAGACTCTATCCCGGAACAGGCAAGATCACTGTCAACAACCGCGACATAGATGACTATTTCGGACTTGAGACTCTCAAGCTCATAATCAACCAGCCTCTCGGTGTTACCAACACCTTCGGAAAATTCGACATCGTTGCCAATGTTACCGGCGGCGGAATCTCCGGTCAGGCAGGCGCTATCCGTCACGGCGTTTCCAGAGCGCTTCTGCTCGCTGATGAAAGCTACAGACCTCTGCTCAAGAAAGCCGGCTTCCTTACTCGTGACCCGAGAATGAAGGAAAGAAAGAAGTACGGCCTCAAAGCGGCTCGTCGCGCATCCCAGTTCTCCAAGAGATAACGGGAACCCTATATCTGCCCGCAAACCCCGAGAAAATAAGGCTCCTCGGGGTTTTTCATTTGCCAAAAACCGCTGTCACAATCTGACACAATATGACACATTTTGACACAAAAATCTGATTTAATTTGTAGGGAGCAAGCCATTTTGATTTAAAAAATAGGGAGGCGACAGAGAGAAAACAGTCAAAAATCGGTAATAAAGAAGTGGCTCGTTTTAAATACAATATGCGGGAATTCTGCCCGGAGTGACCCGCCGTTTGGTCAAACATCAAAATACAAAAATCGGAGCACGAATCCGTTTCCAATCCATTGGAACAGGACTTCGTGCTTTTTCTATTTCCAGAAAGAAGGAGGTGAAAAACAAGAAAATGGAGAAGAACGACTACGGGTATTTCTACGGAGAGCAGTCTCAACTGTTCTCTTTTTTCAGAATCCCGAAAAAACTGATCACAGACGAAAATTGCAGAAAACTGTCCCTGGCTGCGAAATTCCTCTACGGTGTCCTGCTGGACAGAATGGACCTGTCATCACGTAACGGATGGGTGGATGAACAGAACCGGGTTTACATCATCTTCACGCTGGAAGAGATCAACGCATCCCTCGGATGTTCGAAAAACACTTCCGTGGAGCTTCTGAACGAGCTTGAGAAATTCGGACTCATCGAGAAGAAAAAACGCGGAGTCGGGAAACCGAGCATCATATACGTGAAGAACTTCACCGGATCCCAATCCCAAAATCTGGGATCGGCCGATCCCAAAAAGTCAACTCCACCGTTCCCAAAAATTGGGAATGGCCAGTCCCAAAATCTGGGAACGAATGATACTGATAAGAACAATACTGAAAAGAACTATACTGAATCTTTTCCTTTCCTTCCGAAAGAACCCCTACTACCCGAACAGCTCTCCTCCCACCAGCCTCCGGGAAAGGAACGGAAAGGAAGCGACATTTCACATCGCGATAAGTACAGGAAGCTCATAAAAGAGAACATCGGATACGATCTGCTGGTGACCGAGGATCCGGCCTCAAAGTATATTCTGGATGAGATCATGGATCTGATGGTCGATGTGGTCTGCACGAGCGCAAGCCATATAAGGGTGGCAAGAGACGACAAACCCTCGGAAGCGGTGAAGTCCCAGTTTCTCAAGCTCACCCCGGAACACATCCGTCTGGTGATAGAGTCCCTGAGGACAAACACGACGAAAGTCAAAAACATCCGGCAGTATCTCACGGCCTCCCTGTACAACGCATCCATGACGCTTGACAACTATTACCGGTGCCTGGTCGGGCACGATATGTACGGCAGCAGCTAGCGCCGGAGACGCGGAAAGGAGGAAAACATTGGATAATGCGAATGAAGAACCGAAGACCGAACAGATTCAGATGATCCCGATCTTAAAGATCACCCCGTTCAAGGATCATCCGTTCCAGGTGAAAGACGACGAACTCATGCAGCAGACGATAGACAGCATCCAGCAGGTGGGAATACTCACACCGGTGATACTCAGACCGACGGGAGACGATTCCTATGAAATGATCTCCGGACACAGAAGGCTCTAGGCAGCCGAGCAGACAGGACTTACCGAACTTCCCGCGATAGTCCGTGATTTGTCTGATGATGAAGCCATCATTCTAATGGTGGACAGTAATCTGCAGCGTGAAAACATCCTGCCAAGTGAGCGCGCGAAGGCATACAAGATGAAAATGGATGCCATAAAAAGGCAAGGTGAACGGTCGGATTTAACTTCTGGCCAAGTTGGCCAGAAGTTCCAATACGGCAAAACATCACGAGAATTAGTATCAGAGAACTCGCCAGATAGCCCAAGACAGGTTGCCCGATTCATCCGCCTGAACGACCTGAATCCTCAGCTGATGCAGCTTGTGGATGAAGGAAAGATGGGACTGACACCAGCTGTTGAACTGTCCTTCCTGAAGCCAAAGGAACAGGAAATACTTGCAGAGGCCATAGACAACGAACAGTCAACACCTTCCCTTTCTCAGGCCCAGAGGATGAAAAAGCTTTCGGCCGAAGGCCAGCTGGATGACGATTCCATCCAGGACATCATGTCGGAACAGAAAAAACCGGACATGTCCTGCATAAAACTCTCATTTGACAAAATCAGCAGATACTTCCCCAGATCCTACACACCAATCCAAATGGAAAACATGATAATAAAACTGCTCGACATCTGGCACAGGAACCGCCAGAGACAGAACGAGCGATAGCTGAAAGGAGCAAAAAACAATGGGTATCTCAGCAATTCATATCAACGGTGACGTGTATATCAACATCTGCGGCTGTACATCAGACGCATGTCCCATCAATCCGGATCCTGAACTTGAAGACGGTGCAGAAAACGAGATCGAAGTCAGAAACGACGATCCCGGCGTGTATGTTTCAGTGACGGGCCTGCCGGCAGATACCGATCCGGATGACGTGATAGAAATAATCGTAAACGCTGCCAGGGCGCTCAGCGAAGTCGCCGAAGGCACAAGAAGAAAGGAGTCAACAGTTTGAAAGAATATGAAGTAAAGATCACCGAGACTCTAGAAGCCAGCGTAAGGGTGAAAGCCGAAACGCAGGAAGAGGCTCAGGAGATCGCAAGAAAGCAGTGGGAAGACGGATATCCAGTGCTTGACGCTGATAATTTTGTCGGTGCGGATTTCAAAGCCAACGAAGGCAGAGAACTGACCCAGGCGGATCTCGCCAACACCATGGAAGTCATGATGGTAGTCCCCGGAAAGCGTCCGTACACAGCAACGATCGGCAAAGACCTTGAATCGATGCAGAGAGCCGTGGGCGGAAACATCGAGGCCGTGTACTTCTTCGATGATCCCGTGGCCATCATATGCAACGAGGAAGGCAAGCTCCAGGGCATGAAGCCCAACCGCTCGCTGAAGGACGAAAGGCACAATGTGCTTGATGTGATAGCAGGCCCGTTCTTCATGTGCGGCATCACAGATGACGATTTTTGTTCGATGTCGAAGGAACTTCAGGAGAAGTACGAAGGCGTTTTCCACGATCCCGAAACATTCCTCAGGCTCGGCGAGAAGCTCATCGCCATACCGTCAGATCCCATTGAGGATCCCGTAACCGCCGGGGCCAAGGCCCGCAGCAAGGGAATGGAGATATAAACAGAACACAAAGACATGACCGCATGAAGCGGTTTTTTCTATGCCTGAAAAACAACAAATAACACAGGAGGATAACTCAGATGTCCGTAAAACCAAACGGAAACAACAATAACATCAAAAAGGAAGAAAAAGTCCTGCACGCCATATTCATCCTCGTTGTCATGGCAATCGTAGCAGTAGTTGTCATACTCCTGCTCAAAGGATGCAACGGATGCAATCCGGAAAGCAGCGACAATAAACCTGCCGACACAACGAATCAGGGAATCAAGTACGATCCGGGCGCCGTCATCGGCGGATGGGACCAGGCTGATATGGATGAAATCATCAGCGGGCTCAACCAGAAGGTCGAGGAAGGCATGATCAACATTTCCATGAACACCTCGCCGTATTTCGAATACGGGTATTCAGAAGGAAACCTGATGATCGTGAACGAGACCATAAACCGTTATCCCCAGGTCGTTGAGATAATACGAAATGACACCAAAGAGACCATATACAAATCCGGAGCGATCCCGGTGGGCAGCAAGATAGAGTACGCCAAGCTCGATACTGCCCTGAACAAGGGCGCCTACGAATGCACAGCCCTCTTCTACAACGTGGATCCCGATACCGGAGCATACCTCGGATGCGCGGGAGCGATAATCCTCCTGACCGTCCTCAACTGATCAAGTTTATCGGGCAATCAGGGTGCCTTGATATAAATCTACAAAATCTAAATTATTGAAATGGAGTTTTGAATATGAAGAAAATCACTTCCCTCATTCTCGCGCTGTGCCTCGCACTTTCACTTTCCGCAGTCATCTTCGCCGGTGAAGTCACCACTTCCGGCGGAACAGGTTCCACACCCGTAAGCCTCGTTACCACGAAGGACGGATCATTCAGCGGCGAGCTCGCAGCTACCGCAATGTCCGTTACCGTTCCCACGTCATTCCCTCTTGCCATGAATCCGCAGGGTGACGTTATCTCCGCAGACAACTGCAGGATAACCAATAACTCCTACGGCGCAGTAAGAGTAAGAATGGTCGGTATCGAAGCCAGCAGCGGCTGGTATCTCACCGCCTTCGGCGCGAAGTCCACACTCGCATCCGAGAAGGTCGACTACCACAAGTTCGGCTTCAAGATCAAGCTCGGAAACGGCACGGACAGAATGACCACAGCGGCTGACGCTGAGGAACAGACTCTTATCGCAGCTCCCGAAACAGGATGCTATATGACCGGTGTCGGCGACACGGCAGGCAACTTTATCAACGTGACCTATTCAGCGATCGTTGCTCCCGTATCCGACCCCTATAACAGCATAAACATCGCGAACGTGCTCTTCATCATCGAGTGGGACAGAGCCAACTGATTTAAGAGCAAATATTTAAGAGATCATTTTGAGAGACGGTCCCGGGATATCCCTGAGATCCCGGGTGCTGTCGGAAAGGATATGAAATGAAGAATATCAGAACAAAGAGAGGTATCATGCTGGCGCTTGCCTGCGTGTTCCTGGTAATCTCCTCTGTATTTGTCTACGCCGAGAATCCCTATGAGATCGGGTATTCAGGCGGATCAGCCAGCACTCCCGTCAATCTCACCACCACAAACGGCGGATTGAACGGCGGAGAGATCACCCCCACGAAGCTTGACGTCACCGTGCCTACATCGCTTCCGCTCGCCATGTCCGACGACGGATCCGTTGTCACAGCTACTGACGCCAGGATAATAAACAGATCTTACGGCGCTGTCCGCGTGAAGTCCGTCACCATCACTGCCGCTCAGAACTGGAACCTCTATCCCTTCGGAGACAAGAGCACTCTTGCCAACGAGAAGGTAGACTCCAACAAGATCGGCTTCGCGATCAGGATCGGCGGAGGCCAGCAGGCCATGACGGTAAATGAGAATCCTTCCCAGGTGCTCATTTCCGCCCCCGCAGCAGGATGCTATATGACCGGCGTGGGCGATCCCAACGGCAACACGGCCCAGATAGACTACGCGGCCATCGTTACTCCTCTTTCTGACGGAGTGAGCGACGCGACCGTGGCAAACGTCATTATCGTCGTTGAATGGGATACCGTAGGCTGATACAGTCCGGAGATTCAAAAAGGCAGACAGGGGGAACGGATATCCCGTTCTCCCGGATCTGCGGAAAGGATAAGTTATGAAAAAGAAAGCAATTTACGCACTGTTCCTTTCACTGTTTCTCCTGTTTTCATCCGTGAATCCGGTCTTCGCGGCGAAAAGCACCACAGCTACCGTTCCGGTTACTCTGACTGTCTCGAATGAATACCGCGCTGTCAATGTGACAGTCCCGGCATCCCTTCCCGTATATGTCATAAACGGCACCGTGGTTGTGGCTGACAACGCGAAGATCACGAACAACAGCAAGACCGGAGCCGTGCAGGTGACCGGAGTCTCCGTCACGGACGGCGCTTTCAGAGTAGGCGACTACGACAACTTTGCAGGAACGAAGACCATCGCATTGAAGATCAACGGATGCTCCACTAAGGGAGCCGGTTATGTGTCTATCAACGCGTCCGCGTTCCCGGTGATAGCCGCCCAGGGCAGCATGTTCCTGAAGTATTACGCCAAAGTGTCGGGCGATGCCCAGAATGCCGAAAACATCCAGGCCGCGAATGTAGTATTCACCATCTCCATCGTGAACTGAGGAGGCTGCCATGATGAAAAGGAAAAGCAGAGTGACTATAGCCGTTCTGCTCGTCATCTCCGCGCTGCTGTCCATGCTCAGCGGCGCGGTATCGGCAGCCGGCACTGACGGAAGCACGGCAGAGTTCGAGTGGACGCTTGAAAACGGAATACTGACAATAGACGGTCACGGTACGCCTGCCACCTTCTCATCGCAGAACGACCAGCCGTGGGCGGCCGTCCGCAGTCAGATCATGTATGTATACATCGACGACTGCTGCGGGCTGAACCCGGAAAACATCGCGTACTGGTTCTCAGGATGCAGGAATCTGGTGTCTGTGGAACTGCCGGCGTCCGTGAAAGTGATAGGTTACCACGCATTTTACAACTGCTCCTCGCTGCAGAATATCGTCATGTATCACACGGAAGCCCCTGAGATAGAACAGGGAGCTTTTACAGTCAGTAAGCCAAAGATCGATCACGCGTGCGGATTTGATCCGTTCCTGCACATCGATGTACAGAACGAGAAAGTCCTGAACTCTCTCTGCAAGTACGACTGGCTGGCTGACGGATGTGTGATGACCGCAGAATGTCCTGTGAGCATGTCAAAAGGCGGACTCCTGAGAGGATCCGGTTCTGAGACAAGAGCCGTAGGCACGTGTACCGAATGTCACGAAACCTGTTCGTACACAGTAGATTATGAATACTGGGACAGCAGCGAACACACGATAAGACACTGGTGCTCGAACTGCGGAAAGGACCAGTACGGGGGAGTCATGTGGGAGGATCACAGCTTTAGAAACGGCATATGCACGAAGTGCGGATACAACACCAACTGCAGCCACCCGTCCACATCAAGAACGACATCCGGATGCTACTGGTATGAAAGGTGTACGGTCTGCGGAACGATACTGGCGCAGGGAGAAGATCACTGGTTCGTAGCCGGCGATTATGAGTATGTTTCCGATACACAGCACAGGGTGAAGGAAACGTGTAGCCGCTGCGGCAAGACACAGTATTCATATATGGCCCACGATGACTGGGAGAGGATCGAACAGTACTCCGAAACTCAGCACAGAATATATTACTGGTGCGATCTCTGTAATCATGAAGTCGGTGACGACGAACTTGAGAACCACTCTTTCACGAATTCCGCATGGGTCGACTACAGTGACGTGGAGCACCGCAGACAGAGGACCTGCTCCGTATGCGGCTATATCAAGTACCAGACAGATGATCACTATGATAGCAACAATGACGGATACTGCGACGCCTGCGGGCATCAGATGTTCGTAAGGTTCTCAGTGACCATCCCTGCCTCTCTCACAATTGCCATGTCAGAGACAGGGCAGGTATTTACAGCCGACAATGCTCAGATCGTCAACGGATCCGCTGCGGCAGTAAAAGTCACAGGCATATCCGTGTCCGGTGAAAACGGATGGAACATTGTGCCGTTTACAGAAGTGATGGCCAGATCGAAAGTCGACAGCAAGCAGATCGGTTTCAAGATAAACAACGCTGCTACTGAAACAGCGGAAGGAAACACCGCCGTCCTCACAATCACTGACGGAGAATGGAACATTGCCGTTGGAGCATCGCTTGATCTGGACTATGACGCGGTGGTATCGGCCACCTCGGCGCCGGTATCTGACATACAGGTTTTGACGGTGTATTTTGTGATCGCCTGGGCTTCATAAGCCCGGACGTCACTTGAAAGGAGGAGTCATTTGATGCAGGAGGAAGTCGAAAGCAGGACTGTGATGCTGATCCTGCGAACTTCAAAGCTGACCGGAGATGTGCTGAAGTCTGCTCTGGAAAAATACCTTGCCTACCGCAGGGATAAAAACCGGGCTGAAGCTTTCGTCAAGCCGGAAGGAAAACAGACGGTAAAGGAACTCGTCGGCCAGAACCAGGGAGTATCCAGCATTGAGATCACCGAAAAGAACATCAGGGGATTTGAACGCGTTGCAAGAAAGTACGGCGTCGATTACGCCGTGAAGAAAGACAGTTCAGGAGACATCCCGAAGTATCTTGTGTTTTTCAAGGCAAAGGATGCGGATGCTCTCACGGCGGCCTTCGTCGAATACTCCCGGAAGAAAGAAAAGAAAAACGAAAAACCGTCTGTTGTTGATCACATACGTGAGCTTACGCAGGCGGAAGCCGTTAAGGATAAAGATAAAGTAAGGAATATGGAAAAGGGGCTGGAACTTTGATGCGTTCGAAGTTAAAACCAAAAAAACGCATCATCTTGCCCGCCCCCGGAGCGCTGATACCCCTTTCCATAAAAAGGGGTGGGCAGGGGGGGCGCCTTGCGTATAAATAATATGCCCTGCCATATCATAGCAGGGCATATGTTATTTCTTTAAACTATTTGCTTGATTAATGTGGTTAAGATATGGGATATAATTCTGGGAAGAGGCTATATCTCAACAAAGCAACCACATCGCCTATGCTTATAATTCCGTTATGATCAAAATCAACATTATCCAAATACCCGATGGAATAAAGATCAGGGAACAAACTGTGCTGCAGTAGAAGTACCACATCATTTATACTGACTTTGCCATCCAGGTTGATATCACCCTTCTGACAATT